>JAEEGL015058546.1_pt1 | contig 19352 bp, 8 predicted proteins | sample 9134231 | NCBI WGS metagenome assembly JAEEGL01 (sample SAMN16246548, study PRJNA631951) | gut metagenome | biome: gut microbiome; feature: rumen; material: fiber-attached | host: Bos | place: Iran: Karaj | collected 2018-10
AGGCTACGGCGAACAAGACTGCGACTCATCACAAGAACATGTTCTCCCTCTTCCGCGCGATCGACAAGAAGGTGGACAGGGATGCAGTGGCTGAAGTGAAGAAGAAACAGGAAGACATCATAGAAGAGCAGAAGGCGATACTCCGTGAAAAGACAAAAGAGTGGAACGCTGTTCGAAGGAAGACTTATGCAAAAGAGTCATTCCGTCAGTATTACAATGACTTTGACCGTGCGGCTGCCAGATACAGAGATCTTAACAGAAAAGGACTCGATACGACCGAGGTTCCCGTTAAGGATGTCAAGGAATACGTAGGCGTATTCGATATAAACAAGCTTGAGGATACCCTGCAGCAGCTTGATGAGAATCCTTACCTTAACGCCAGGGTCGAAGTCAAGAATAAAAAGAAAGACAGAAGCAATGATGAAAACGATTTCATCAAATCGCATTCCAAGATAACTCTCATGGGCGAAGCGGATGAGAACGGTTTCCGTACCAGATATAAGCTAAACGGTAATCTGACCGAAGGATACGAAGCCAAAAGACAATTTTCGGATCCTGATCATCCCACAGCGCTTGTAGCCCAGAAAAACGGCTTTGTAAAGACCCTGTACGGTGCGGACAGGCTTATGCTTCAGACAGATGAAAAGGATGCCGACGGCAAATTCATCAATTCAGAGGATAATCTTGAGATCGTGCAGGCCAAGCAGAACAAGTGGTTCGGCGCCAAGACCTTAAACGGTATTTTCCTGGACGGTGAGTTCATATCAACGGATTTTAAGACGATCAAGGGTATGAAGGATTCCAAGCTTGCGGACGGCAGCTCATGGAATCAGGCCAAGCAGAAGATGCTCGTCAGACGTGCGGTTTTAAAGGCTTCCATATTCCGTCATATCAATGCTAAAACCATCCAGCATGCGATCGGTTACGGCGCATCCGGGAGCACCAATGCATCCGGGATAAAGAAGGACATCATAGAAAAAATCGCAGAAGAGATCTCTCTTAGTAAAGATGAGGTAAAAGACCAGTTCTTTTCCCAAGAGTATGACGATGTTTTGTTTGCCAAGCCGGACGCAGGCGCGATCTCCAAACTTCCAAACGAGAAAATGGCCGAATGGGAGGACAAGCTCCTTACAGGCACACAGGAGGAAAAAGGCGCGGTTCCCACGGCGATCAAGACCAAGGTGGCATATGACGTGATCCGCCAGGAATATGCTTCAAGCACCGATGCGATGAATTCCATGGAGGATACCACTACCCGTATCGGCAAGATCTTAGATGCCGTAAAGACTGACAGAAAAGCTCTTTCGGATATAGCACTTTTGCTTCTTTCCGAAGATACCAAACCGGATTACTGGGCTATGGCCAAGACCATATGCACCAGACATCTGCTCACGAATTTTGAGAAGAAGCATGAGAAGAGATTTGACGGAAGGTTTAAACGCGCACTTGCCCACGGCGGAAGCGACGAGGGACAGCTTGCCCGCGTAGCCCTGATAGATGAACTGAACGCAAACCGTTCTCACTGGGATCCGAAGGATATTTTGAACGGCCTTATGCCCACCAGATACAAACAGTACAAAGAAGATGTAATGGCCAGAAGGGGCCTGTCTGCAACCTTTTATCAGAAACTTCTGGATGGGACCATATCGAGCTTTGTAAACGAAGCCTTTTCATCATTTGCGGATATCACCGAGGATCTTAAGGTGTTTGATGTGGATACCATAAGGGATATCGGTATAGCGGGAACTTACGTAAGTGCGGTTACCAGTGCAGTGAATATGGGTGCCGTGGTTGAACCCGGAATACTCGGACTTTCAGAGTTGTTCGGTGATGAGACATATGAGGTCGAAAAGGATGGAGAGGTAGAGACCAAACACACTTCCGATGACAGGAGAAATGCGTTCGGTCTTGGGATAACCATAGTCCAGAACATTATGAAGCTTATCAAGATCGGAAAGACTTTTTCGGAAAAGAGGAAGAAGGAGATCGAACGGAAAGCCAAGAATGAACCTAATTACGATCCCAAGCCTGATCTTGAATTTACAGAAAACTGTTATTATCAGATGCTTATGTCGAGTGTGAGCACTTTGCTCGGAGTAGGTACGGCAGCTACCAAGTTTGCCGGCGCCAAGACTGCCAAGAGCATACTTGGTATGATCAAGTCCACTATCGCCGTTGCTGAGGATTCGCTCGCGATCAAAAAAGCAAATCTTCAGATCGCCAGGATACAGAAGACGGAAAAAGAGATCACGGCAATGAATGACAAACAGGACAAAGACGCCAACGATACTGCTTTTCTTAATGTACTGTCAGAGAATTCCCAGCTTCAGTACGGAATGGCATGCGCCAAGAGAAAGAACAGGGATGACCGCGCAGGCAAGATCGTGAGTCTGATATCCAATGCAGGCAAAGCTGTCATTCACGGCATCAAGGCATTCTTACCCGAGGGAGCCAAGCAGGCATTCTATATAGTCACATCCGCCATATGGGGGACTGTTATGCTCACGGCTTCTACGATAACCGAGATCGTACGTGGCAAGCGTGCCGTCAAGGCCAATATCGAGAAGATGATAGGCAAACAGTTCAGAAACTATGACCAGAGCGTGATCGATCAGGTCTTACGGAGAGAGGCCGGTATCGTATCTGCCGATTATCTGACAGATTTAGCCAGGATCTTCATGTCGATAGATACACATGTCTTCATGAAGGAGGCATCCACGGATTCAGAAAAATCGGTCGGCAAGAAGATCGCACAGACACTGTTTAACAATACGGAGTATAATGAGAATAATCTTGCCAAGATGAACGTATCCAAGTTGATGGGTGTGATGGGAGTCAAGGGCAACTTCCATAAGATCCTCAAGAACTCACTGGCATGATGAGAAAAAAGTTTAGCTCATAAGGAACAGATATGGCAGGTATATACGAGTATAAACAGATCAAACAGACGGACAAAACCGATTATAAAGAGTTTCTGCCGGATGAGGAGATCTCCGGGGGCGTCCCCGGAGATATTCTCGTAGGCATAAACAAAGACTCCAAACCACATGGAGCTATAGTTCTGCAAAAGAAAGGCGAAGGGCTTGCGGTAAGGAGCATCCGGATGGCAGACAGTCCGGATAGCAGCAATGACTTGGGGCACGTGCTGAGCGAACTGATCGCATATGCTGCAAAAATAGGATATAAAACTATCGAATGCCGATATACGGATGATGAACCCGGGATTACGGAGCAGATGCTTCGTGATGCCGGTTTTACTGCTTTTAAGGAAGAAGCCCACGTATACAGGGTAGATGCCTATACTTTGGGCAGCCTCTTAAGAGACGCACCCGATGCACGATTGATGTATGAGAGCGCTGTCCGCATTATGTCTCTGGGACGTGTAAAGTGTTTAAGTGAAGCAGATGAAGACATCATCAGGATGTTTGAGAATCTCTATCCGGATCCTGATCTTTCGTTTTATACCACCGATGATACAGGCGCTCTGACAGGAAACGTGGTGATATCAAACCTTCCGGACGGGAGTCCGTATCTGGCTGATCTGCGTTGCATTGATGGCGGAGAACGCGATCTGGTGGGGCTTTTGTTCATGGCCTTTGGCAAGACCTTTATGCGCATAGAACCTGACGGAGAATTCTATATAGCGGCAGTCGATAAAAGCTACAGGCGGCTTGCCGACTATTTCTTTGCACCCGTTTTTCCCCTGATCAGTGTACACAGGATACTTAATGCACGAAAGAATATATAGCGCTGTGACAGTTTTGTGATAAGTTATAGTTTATTATTTCCTTATAGCAGCGAAGAGAGGTTTATGTATGGTTGTTACAAGACAGATCGCACCTGACAATATGGATGTTTTTATCCCGTATATACCGGGAGCGTTTCTTGACGACTATACACGCGAAGGCAATATACGGTTTTACGGACTGTCGGCCGATGACAGAGCTGTCGGCGTAGTGGCCGTAAAAGAAACATCGGATACGGCAGAGATATCTTATATATACATGCTGCCTGATCAGCGCAGAGTCGGTAATGCCGACCGTGTACTGACGGATATCCTGTTTGAGCTTAAGAACGAAGGCTTTTCAAGAGTCAGCATGGATTATATTCCTGAAGAATATCCCGCTATAGCGCGTCTGTGCGAGAGATTTGCTTTTTCCCGGCACAGGACGGACAGGGCATTGTTCAGGTTCACCGTAGCACAGATCCGTAAATGCAAAGCGATCACCTACACCCCTCAGGGTATTGTAAAACTGCGTGCGCTGCCCGAATCCATAAGACAGGAATTATACCGTCAGGTCAAAAACAAAGGATATGACATAAGTCACATTACAGACGATCCTGATTCTAAATCTGCAATCGAGGAACACAGTCTCGTATATATGGAAGGTGATAAGCCTATGGGACTGATGTTGGTAAGGGACATGAAATCACTGGCGCTCAAAGACAGGGCTTCAGCATTCGGCAGGATATTTCCCACCGGATCGTCGGCTGATATCGCACTCATTTATGTCGGATCTTCGCAGGTCAAAGCACCTTTATATCTGATAAGTGCGCTGTGCAGAGATATCCTGGAGGGATATGGGGACAATGATGTCATTACCGGTTTCTTCCCTGACGGTCATATGACCAAACTTTTGGAGGGAACATTGGGAATTAGTGGCCTGCGTGAGATCAATTCACAGCTTGCTCTGGACAGTCTGGAGAAATACTATGAGTGATTACAAAGAGAAGATCAAGAGAAAATCGGACAGCTTAAAGACGGCCGTAGATCAGATCATAGGAGGCGTTAACGCTCCGAATGAATTCAAGGCTCCGGAAAACATAGGCTTGGATGCCAATCTTATGTCCAAAGAGGTCAGTGAGCAGGAACGATTCCGGAGAGCTTACAGGAATCAGCATAAAAAAACTCCGGATGACATAGAGATCAGCGCTCCTCAAGAATATGCACCTGAGGATATTGTTGTCCAGGAGCGTAAATACGGTTATTTTTCCAATACCAAGAAGAGCAGGATCCGCAGCGCCTCGGCTCATAAGGAAGCCTGGAAGGCATCCATGGATAACTATACGGCAAACTCTGCCCAGGCCGGATACGATTTCGGAGTTTCAGACCATGCCACCGAGGATACACTTGATCTGATGATGAGCACGAGGCGTTTCGTGGCTGCAGAGAGCAAAAAGGCTGAGCTTGCAGCATCTATCATCACTGAAGACGCTCTTAATGCGCTTAAACAGAAAAATGAGCTGCATGCGGGCATTCTCAGCGATTACAGGACTGTGATCATGAATCTCGGACCGTCTCTTGAAACGGTTCCGAATGAGCGTGAAGCTGAGACCGGTGAGATCAGCTTCACCGAAGAGTCTGTCGAAGCATACAAGGCATTTCTGCGTTTTGCGGCATCCGATCCGATAGGTGCTATCGAATCCGCAGTCACCGATACGCTCCATACTCTTACGGCATTTCCCGAAAGGATGCTCGGGGTCAAGGCCATCCCTCAGACTTTTGACAGAGTGATGCAGGGGAGGAATCGCTTCAATGCGATCAATAAACTGCGCAGATTAAGACAGCAACCAAAGGATGTCAAAGATGACGATCCCCTTGGCGCACTTATGACCAAACTCTATCCCAGGGAAGACGAGGCTGCGGATAAGAAGAATGATCACAAAGCCGGTCACGGACATGATGAAAAGTCAAACTTCAAACTCATAAACTATCTTGAAACAGCTATCAATTCGGATCTGACCGCGATCCTTGACAAGGCGGGGATCACCTATAAAGAAGGCCTGTTCGGAGAAAAGAATACTGCAGTAAACATTGTCAAAAAGAAAAGCAAATTCATTGAGACGGACGGTAATTCATCCAAAGAGATGATAGAGGCCGTTAAGAAGGGACTCGGCGCTGAGAGTGAGGATACCCGCGAAGAAAAAAGAAAGCTCAATGCCGGATACTGGAGATCAAGGGAAAATGCCGCATACAAGTGCGTTGAGGATAAAAGAAAGGCTGAAAACAGAGAAGGTAAGAAGGTTGATTCATATAATATTCTGCTTGCCGTCAATAAGATAAAGACTGAAGCAGCGGGTAAGCAGAAAGTAAAATACAATACCGCACTGGCCGGCGAACTTGAGGAAAGGATCGGCAGGATAAGTGCATCTATAGATGAACTGAAGTTTAAGGTTGATGCGGGTGATGAAGCACTTATGCTCGATCAGGTGAAGATGTCCCGTGAACTGACGGGGCGCATGAAGGCTTCTTACGAGCGTGCGCAATATGATCTGTTTAATCTTCTCGAAAGAGCAAAAGGATATTTAAATGCATATGATCATCTCGTGAGCGGCAAGCGCCTTGACACCCATGGCTCGGCGATCATGGATGAGATTAAGAATTCGAGAACATATAATGACGGTCAAAATGACTGGATCAATATCCCTGATTCCAAACTTGACACCAGGTACAATACCGACAATGTCAGGAGGATGAACGATGTGGCAAATGCTGAGGCCCTTGTACCCGAACCTGAAACAGAAAGCGATCTTGATACCGTAAAGCAGCTTAAGAATGCTTTGGCTGAGCTTGATAAGGACAGCAGCAGGCTGCTTAATGAAGTGCGTAACATCACACCGGCAAACAAAAACGAGATCATAGACAAACTGATCAGATTTAGGGGGGATTATTACAGATCTCTCAAACTTGTCAATTTCAAACTCAAGAATACCGAAAACAAGGGAGCTCTCTCGGCTCTTAGAGATTCGTTTGCGTCTAAAGAGGATAAGGACGAATTTGCTCTTGAATACTTCAATACCCTGAGCAAATGTAATTTCTTAAATCAGTATGCCGAGATGTTCAGATTGGATAACATCATAGGAACATTTACGGGTGATGAATTGCCCGGCGAGATAGAACTGAAGGATACGGAGAAGGTAAACGGACAGCACAGGGGAGTAAAGTGGTTCAAGGATCAGAAAGCCCGCGTCAAGAAACTTATGGACGTAAGCTTAAAGACCGTAACCGATCATGAACAGAAGAAGATGACCAAAGCAGCAGGCATGAACCTGTTCGACCCCGATCCGGAAGCGGGAGATGAAGAGGAACTGACAGCTCTTGAATCTCTCATGGAAAAGGCTGTCATTAACGGGATCAACAATACGAAATACACGCAACCGGTTCAGCAGCCGATTCAGCAACCGAAGGATCAAGAACAAGGCGCAGACGATGAAGAAGAGATAGAGATAATCGAACGGCCTGTCATAAGAGTCCAGCGCCTTCACAGGGACGAACAGCCGCCTGCCTATGCTAAACGTGTGACTTCCCGGTTTGCACTTGAGATCATAAATGAGAATTCACTAACGTCGACAACTGATTTCGTACAGTTCCTGCGCGGACAGTTAGGACAGTTAAACGGTATCAACAAGGTCACCTGGGACGAGCTTAAGGCTGAATCCAAAGCATGGCTGGTGGGCAGGGAACTCGTGCAGAAATCCACCGGACAGAAGGTTGTTATAACCAATGATAATGTGGACGGCCTGATAGATGAACTGCGTCAGGAAATGATTGCTGACGAAGACGTGGCAGATGCATCCAAGTATACGGAAGAAGATGACGCACATTACACCGATCCTGAGGAGAATCCACAGTTTGTGGCCGGCGGGATCGAGAATCTGCTTCATCTTGCCATTCATCAGAATTCCATGGCTTCATGTGAGACTTTTGTGAAGTCCAAGGTATCGGCAAATGCTGTCTCACCCGATGTCCAGAAAAACTTCCTCAAAGCATACAAAGCCAAATTTGAATCGGATGTGGCCAAAGAGTATAAGGACGGACATAAGGTCGAAAGAGAGGATATCAGTATCCCCGAAAAGGATTATCACCATGTGAAATGGTTCCTCACATATTTCCCCAAGAATGTGACGAGCATGGACGAACTGACTGCTTTCCGTAAGGACTGGAGCAGAAAACTCGGATATGACATGCTTAAGGGCCGCGCTATCGATACAAAGACATACAGGAAGCTCACATGCATTCTGGATACGTGGAAATCTGCGATAGAAACTACGATCACTCTGCCTAAGATACAGGCAATGAAGACGAATCTGAACAAGGTTAATCTTAAGAACAAAGTGCCGGATACTGCCGTCCCGAATACGGAAGAAACTATGCCCAATGTCAGACAATGGTACGGGGCAAGCTGCTGGGCAACTTCGGCAGGTATCATGTCAGGCTGGTACATGAAGAACGTCTTAAAGCGGGAAAATCCGGCTTTGATAGATCAGATGACATTTCTTGATCCCACCAATGTTGTTCTTAATCCTTATGCAGAGAAGAAACTGGCAGATTCGAGCAAGGATTCAAATAATGTACAGGGTGTAAAGGGCGAGGTCGACGATATCAGGTCCTTCATGAAACCTGCCGGACGTGTAGGCAATGTAATGACTGCTGCGGATGTAATGCTTGCACATATGTCCGATACTGCCGTCAGACATGTAAGGCTTAATATCCCTAAAAATGACTCATATTTTGACATGAGCAAGATGGATAAGAAGACCAAGTCAAAGATCGTAAAACTCTTTTATGACAGGATCGCAAACATCTTAAATGAGAACAAGGGCCCGATCTCTCTTCTGATCCCCGGCCATTACCGCACGATCATCGGATTTGAGGGCGGAAAGCTTAAATGCAGGGATTCGGGAATGGAAAACGGAGAGGTATCGTCACTGATCAGTGTGGATGACTTCGTCGATCTATGGGATCGATCCGTCGGATGGGCTAACGGGGCGCATGCCATTGAACTTGTATACCTGCAGAATCTGAATGGCGAAAGCAAGGAACAGCTTAAGCAGAAATACGGGTATGAATACAATGAGAACGGCGAACTTAGGTATGATAAGAACAAGGAAAAGATCGATGCCGAATCTCCGGAGAACATGATCCACAATCTGGGAGTTCTCTACGAAGCACCTCCGGTCGAAAGCGACAACGTACTCGACAGATACATAAAAGATGCCATCTATGTACCCAAGAATCTGGATCATGACATAAACAAAGAAAAAGTTAAACAGGAGATGGAGCAGACGAGAAGACAGCTCGGTCTGCCTGATGTAACTGAGGATGAGCTTGAAGCAAGACGTCTGCAGAAAGCACAGTTTGATGAACTTGCCATAAACAAACGTGCCGAAAAAGCCCGTGAATGGGAACTTACCGCAGTAAAGAGTACCAAAAAGAAAACTGAACAGAAAAAGGTGCTCACTCCCGAAGAACTGAAGAAACAGAAGGAAGAGGCGGAGAAGTTCTTAAAAGACAATGATTTTCAGATACTGGGTAATAAGAATCAGGCAGAGCAGATCGGCGAACAGTATAAGGCCGACAATGACCTGTACAGAGCCAAGGGTATATTCGGGGACAAGTTTACTGAGCAGGAAAAAGATGAACTTGTTAAGAAGACCAGGAACTTCAGCAAACTTGTTGGTGACAGTATAGAACTCAGTGCCAAGGAAAAAAAGGTCAAACCCACTGCTCTGGATGTCATCAATGCGGATTATTCAGTTAAGGAAACCGAACTGCTTGAAGGAAAAACACAGAATAAACCTGCTTTCGGATGGATCCTTTCACCTGCTGACATGCAGAAGGTTGAAGGCCTGCTTTCCAAAGACGGCAATGCGTTTGCCAATAAAATTATAGAGAATAAAGAAAGCAAACTCAAGCAGAGAAATCAGGCAGTTGAAGCCATCAAGAAGCAAGATATCAGCAAATTCAATCATCTTCCTCCCATGCTCAAGGAATACTACGGACGGAAGAGCCTGGACGCTTTCTTTGCGGGCAACAGATATTATCAGAAAGGTATCATTCCGCCGCTTAGCAAACTGACAGAAGAAGAAAAGACGCGTCTTACAGCCAAAACACGCGATCCCATATTCCGTGCCGCGATCAATATGATCATCAGCCGCAAAGCCAAAGATGCCAAAGGCAATGAAGCGTGGAAATACGCCAAGAAGTATGATGAGTTCTTAAACAGGCAGCTGATACTTCAGACTCTGGCTCCGATGGAGGAAGAGGATGAGCAGCGCCTGCGGACGGAGGATGTCAAACTTAAGAAATCAAAGTATGACGGCAGACAGACTCCCGATGAGATGATAGCCAATAACATGACCAAGCAGAAACATTTTGCCAAGATCATGTTCCTCATGCAGCTTGGGCGTTTTGACCGTATCGATACGGATAATGAAGGCAATGAGACCAGATCGATGTACGATCAAAGTATATCTGAAGCGCTGGCTCACGGAAACCGGGTGGGCATATCATTACCTTCCGGAACTAAAGAGGAGCAGGATGCCCTTTACAACGCATGGAAGGGAAATGCGGGAGATCTTATGTATTCAAGGTTTGCCACCCACGATTTCCACAGACGTAAGGTTAAAGACAAGAACAGTTCGTTTAAGGAGGTTAAACTCTGGCCCAAGCTTAAAGGCGCACTTTCATATGTGTTTAAACTTGATAAAAAGAGCAAGCCTACGAGCGTTCAGCATAACTATGGCCTGGATATTGCGCTCGGGGGACTTGGCAAATCCTTTAACGGCAGCGTAATAGATGATCAGGGACGATTTGCGCATATGTATCAGAAGATGAAGAAGGGTGATGAGAATACCTGCGCAGGTCTTCTGGTCGGTATAGAGAACTCCGCTCCGGGAGGGACCAGATTCATCTCCAAACAGTTTGGAGGATACGACGGCACCAGCTGTATCGGAGAACTGCATAACGGCAAGGCAATATCCCACGGACAGTCGGCATTCTTCTCAAGCAAGACGTCGATCGGTGATCAATACAGCGGAAGGGTTGTGGACTTATCCCATATCAACGCAGGTGTGCTGACACAGATCATCACCGCTTTTGATCAGAAATACAGCGAAATCCAGACCGCAGCCAATGCTAAGATCACAGTGGATCCCAGGCAGAAGAACCAGTATGCCGGCGCAGTCAGAAGACGTGATCAGGCCAGGGAAAAGCTTAAGAAACTCAATCTAATATTAAGCGGCCGTATACTTACAGGCCAGGAACTGTTTGAACTTCTTGAGATCCTTAAGATACCGAGTGCCAAACATGTGGTTGAGGCATTAAGAAGCGGTGAGGGCGCTTCATATACATCCGATGTGAAAAAGTATCCGAAGAAGATGTATGAATCTAAAAGAAAGAATGATCAGGAGGTCGAAAAACTCTTAGAACAGTACAAAGATATGAGTGTTGATGATGAACAGAATATCGTCGGTGAAAACGATGATGATGACAACAATGGCGGTCAGCCGTAGGGAGGATAAATGTGATACCCGTAAATATTGAACTGATAGATATCGCGGATGAAAAAACGCGGGAAGCAGCACGCATGCTGCTTCCCGAGTATGTGTTTAATGAGCCGGGTGTTACTCTGGCCGGAGCAAGAGCGGAAGGCGGGGTACTTGCAGGGGCTCTTGCTTTTGCCCCCATACCGGACGTTGGGACAGGTGATCCGGCAGGTGATGACCGGCAGGTTATCAGGGTCCACTGGATAGAGGTCCTGCCGGAATACAGAAGAGGCGGGATAGGACTGCTCCTAATTAATGCACTGACTTCGTATCTGGCTGAATCCGAAAACCCTCCGGTTCTCACGATATGGTATGACGATGATGATGTGTCGGCAGGATTTGAGGATTTTCTGGATTCTTTGTATCTCTTTGAGACATTTGAAGATGAAAGTAACGGGAAACCCGTTCATATAGCAATTTGGTCGGGAGATACTTTCGAGAGTATGGAGATTGATGCGGAATGATGCTTATATAAAACGCAGATATGATGTTATAATAATCCATTAGTGCCATAGATGAATAAATAATGACAGAGGAGAGTGGAAATTGAAAAAATTCAGAAATAATGCATTGGCTGTCCCGTTAATCTGTATTCTGACGGCAGCTCTGCTTACGGGATGCGGACAGACAGATGCCCCGGCTGAGAGCAGCGCTACGCAGGAGCAGCTACAGAGCACTGCCGCAGAGGATTCATCGCAGTCAGCCACTGAAACGGCTTCAGAACCCCGCGCGGATATCTCTGATTCCCCGGAAGAAGTAACGGAAACCGCTTCCGAAGATATCAAGACCGTTGAGAAAAACGGTGATATCTATATCCTGTGCACCAGCGACGTGCACTGCGGTGTCGATCAGGGGTTCGGATATGCGGGTCTGTATGAGATCAGACAGAACCTTGAAGATCAGGGCTATACCACTATCCTTGTGGATGACGGTGACAATATCCAGGGCGAGGCTATGGGCACGCTCACGGAGGGCCGGATATCTCTCGATCTTATGAATGAGATGGGATATGATGTCGCAATCCCCGGCAATCATGAGTTTGATTACGGTATGGAACGGTTCCTTGAACTGGCGGATCAGGCACAGTTTTCCTATATAAGCTGCAATTTCAACAAAGAGGGAGAACTGATCTTTGATCCGTATAAGATAGTTGATGCATGCGGCAAAAAGATAGCTTTTGTAGGAGTGACCACTCCCGAGACCCTGACTTCATCAACTCCTTCCAATTTCCAGGATGAAAACGGCAATTTCATATACGGATTCATGCAGGATGAAAGCGGACAGGCACTGTATGATGCGGTTCAATCCGCAGTTGACGCAGCCAGAGCGGAAGGTGCGGATTACGTATACGTTATGGGACATCTCGGTCTTGAAGAAACTGCGGCTCCCTGGACATATGCGGATGTGATCTCACATACAAACGGCATCGATGTTGTGCTTGACGGACATTCCCATGATACTGAGCAGGTAGTCATGAAGAATAAGGACGGCGAAGAAGTCACCAGATGTGCTGTCGGGACCAAGATGCACTTTATCGGTTACAGTCTCATTACGGACAAAGGCATAGAAGATACGAACATCTGGAGCTGGCCCAACGATATCGATGCTCCCACACTGCTTAATCTTAATAATCCCATGCGTGACATGGTCAGCGCCAAGTCCGAAGAGGTGCAGAAGATACTGGATGAAACCGTAGCTTCATCGGAAGTGGATCTGGTCATCAATGATCCCGTGGAGGTTGATGCCAGCGGCAATCCCATCAGGATGGTCAGACGTGCGGAGACCAATCTGGGAGATCTGGCCGCAGATGCTTACAGAGTATATTGCGGTGCCGATATAGGTATCATGAACGGCGGCGGAATACGTGCGAACATCAACAAAGGAACTCTCACATACGGAGACATACTTAAGGTATTTCCATGGAACAATGCGGTATGCATGCTTGAAGTCACGGGACAGCAGATACTCGATGCCCTCGAATGGGGAGCAAGAGGCGTACCCGAAGAAAACGGCGCATTTTTGCAGGTATCCGGCCTGACATATGAGATCGATGTAAATGTTCCCGATCCCTGCATAGTGGATGAAGACAGCATGATGTCGGGGATAAGCGGCGAAAGAAGAGTCCGCAACGTTATGGTAGGGGATGAACCCATAGATCCCAAGGCTACATATACTGTAGCGGGCCAGAACTACGCAATGCTCAAACACGGTGACGGACAGACCGCATTTGACGGCGCGACCGTTATCAGCTCTGAAATATGTATAGACAACCATGCACTTACGGAATTTATCCTTAATGACCTGGGAGGAACCATAGGCGAAGAATATGCTGATCCCTACGGTCAGGGCAGGATAACCATCATTGATTGAATAAAGGGAGGATCATCATGAAAAAAAACAAGATCATAGGACTTACAGCCCGCATTCTTACGACACTCATGATATTCGGCACCGTGTTTTCACACGCTGCGGGGATATCGTTTGCGGCAGCACCCAACGCAACCGTAAAGGGGCAGGAAAAGACTTACGGGCAGTTCATAAATGAGCTGGCCGATGCAATGAGCCGCATAGGCGACCATGAAGTAGGCGAGATCGAAGTATATGCCCAGCCTTTTGTCAGCATAGGCGGAAGAGCCGTAGAACTGCTCGGCTCCAAGGAAGCTGTCGTTCTCTGCGTTCATTATGACAAAGACGGCGCGGAAAAAGACATAGTCCTTACCCGCGACGATGCCGCTCTTGCGGATGAGAACGGTTTCATAGGTTTTGAATATGCATGGGGTGAGCACAAAAAGGCCGAACGCGAAAAAGCAAAAGAAGCCGGAGTATCACTTCCCGACGGCGTCGAGCCTGTTACATGGGAACCTTCGGGTTACGAGCTTATCATAAAGGGCGCCGAAGCCAAAAACCTTTATACAGGGATCAAAGCAGGCAACTATCCCGAGGTTGAAGAACTTAGGGCAAGCAATGTAACCGCGCAGATAGATTCTCTTTCGACTTACTATAAGGGCGTATACGGAAACACCGCAAATATCAATACTCCCGAGAGAGAAGAACTCAGAGAGCATATCTGTGATAAGTTCCTTTCGGCAGGTTCCGCCAGAACACAGTATGTGGATTCGACAGGAAAGCATAAATATGTTTATGACGGTCCTCTTGACAAAGATTATGAGATGGAACTCGTGCTCGGTCTTCCCGCATCGGGCAAGTCCACACGTGTGACGGATCCCGACAGCGAGACCATGCATGCATTTATCTTAGACTGTGATGAAGTCAAGGAACTGATCCCCGAATTCCAGGAGACCTACGGCGCAGCAGCCGATGCGGTTCATTTTGAGAGCTTCAATATCATGAACGATGCGATGAAGGAATTCACCGAGGGTTCATTAAAGGGTACCAATGTCATAATCCCCATAGTCGCAGGCGATTTTGATGAACTGATGAACGATTATATCAAACCGTTTGAGGATGCGGGATACAACGTACGCGCCAAGTTCGTTGACTGTGAAGTAAACGCGAGCGTATCAAGGAATATCATGCGCGAGCTTGAGACCGGAAGGGTCATCAACAGCGCAGTCGTATTCTCTTTTGGCTCAAAGCCCGAAGAAGTATTTGATAAACTTGCTCCCATGTTAAATTCAAACGGCATCCCTTACGGATACGGATACAAAAACTAAGCAGAAGCGGTGGATGACGCAGCCTGATGAGTATATTTAATAAAAATAAAAAAAGAAAAGCAAAAAAGGTATCGTTTTTCGGGATAAGCTTTAAAAGCTCACTCCTGCTGGCCTTTTTCGTGCTTCTTTCTTTTGCGGTAGCGCTGGTCGTATCGCTTGTTACGCTTACCCTGATCGCGGTAAACGCCAATGTTATCGGTGACCGTCAGCTTGGCCGTTCCTTTGCGATCACCATAGATCAGGATGAGGCGGTGAAGATATTTGAAGAGGGAAGCAGGATCTATTACGGACTCAGCGAAGAAGAAAAGGCTGACCCTACAACCGCCACATATCTGTCACGTTACACCCAGCTTAAGGATGAGGAATATCTGGAACTTCAGAATGTTCTTATCAGACTGGCCGATACAAACTCCTTGAAGTGGATAGACCTGCGTATCATTGATGAGGAAAATGAAAGGTTTGTTTATCTGCTGGATACGGCGCCCGGCGTGGATCTGGAATATGCAATGGGCTCATGGCAGTATATGAGTGATGCCGTTTACACTTTTATGTCCAATGGTGTTGATGACAGAGATGATGAGATTGAGATGGGGCCGGATGCCATAACTTCGATCGCGGGACAAAACGTAAGCCATTTGTTCTGTACCCTGGCTCCGTTTTATCATCCCGAAACGGGTGAACTTATAGGCTATATCGGAATAGGCGAGGAAAATGCGCTGATCTCGGATGATCTGTATTTTTTCGCAGCATTCTATCTGCTCATCGCCACTTTGTTCGCCTTGGTCATAGTTATTCTGGCAAGATTTTTCGTCAAGAGGTTTATCGTAAGCCCGATCAGAAAACTTACCAATGCAGCCAGAAAGTATTCGGAAATTGATGACAAGATCAATTCCGAACCCGTATTTTCCAATCTGAAGATAAGGACTCACGATGAGATCCGCCTTTTGGCAGAATCCATGGCGGACATGGAACTGGATCTGGCTTCCTACATGGAGAATCTGACCACTCTTGCCGCGACTCAGGAAAGGATAAGCGCGGAATTAAGCGTTGCGGAGTCCATTCAGAGCAGCATGCTTCCCGATTCGCTTGAAGGCTATGAAGGAGATGCGGATTTCAAGATCAGCTCATATATGAGGCCCGCAAGGGAAGTCGGCGGCGATTTCTATGATTATTTTGTCATAGATGATGACCATATCGGATTGTCGATAGCCGATGTATCGGGCAAGGGTGTACCCGCGGCTCTGTTCATGGCCATCTGCAAGACGCTCCTCAAGAATGCCGCTATGGAAGAAACTTCACCGGCGGATGTGGTACGCAAGGTGAACAAGAGGCTTTGCGAAAATAACACGGAGCTAATGTTTGTTACCACATGGTTCGGTATATATACTGTATCCACCCACACGCTCGTATATGTAAATGCAGGTCATGAGTATCCCGCAATATACAGGGCCGCTTCGGATAAGTGCGAACTTATCATGGAGGACCATGATCTGGTGCTCGGATTTGAATCCGATTTAAGTTTCACCGAACATACTGTCACCCTGGAAGAGGGCGACAAACTGTTCCTTTATACGGACGGAATACCCGAAGCAACATCCACCACGGATGAACTGTACGGAACGGACCGCATGGTCGGAAGCTTGAACGTGATCATGTCGGACGGTGAATCCGGACAGACGGTCTTTGATGAACTGGTATCCGACATAGAGAGCTTCATCAAAGGCGCGGACCAGTTTGACGATATGACAATGCTGCTCATAGAGCGCACAAAATAATGTCTGAAGAAAAAAAGAAAATACCGAAAATGAAAATAAATAATTCAGGTATACTCAGGCAGGTCCAGGCCCCGCTGATGATATTCATCCTCGTGCTTGTCGTCCTGACAACTTTCCTGAGCACTCTGATCGTACTCAGGTTAAGCTCGCAGTCCGCGATGAGACAGGCGTCAAACCAGGCAGAGATGGCCGCGGAAAAGCTGGATGACTATAAGGCTGCGCGGCTGCTTGTTGATTACTGGGTCGATCACAGCGCGGATTTTGAGCCTGTATATGACCGTGATGCCATTGATGATCTTGAGAGGGAATTCAGGCACATGCATCCCGACCTTGCATCGCTTAAGGATGTCACGGAAGAAGAGTTTGCTGCTTTATCCGAAGAAGACAAGGATTCCTATGCCCATCTTGCGCTCGGGAAGCTCACCCAGGAATTTGATGAGATCAAACAGGTCTTCGGGCCCAAATGGCTTTTTGCCTTTGTGATGAAAGACGATGATCTTTTCTTCCTGGTGACCGGCGCAAAGGAAGATGAACTCCGCGTTTCACAGGGCGGTGATCTGTTCGAACTCGGTACCCGTATGAAGTTAAGCGAATCGATATATCCGAACCTGCGGGCAATGCTTAACAACTCAGCGAGATACAGCCGTGACGAATACTATTCGGATATCGACAGGGAATTCGGCGAAGCCGGCTCATGGATCCCTGTTATGAGTGACGGCGAGATCATTGCTGTCATCGGCGCATCCAAGAGTTACAAGGATATGTTTCGCGACTGGATACCCGCGGTCATAGCGATCGATATCCTGATCATTGTTGTCTTTGCCTATCTTGAGATATGGATAGTAAGCCTCTTGAAGAAACGTATCATCAATCCCGTAAGTTTTGAAAAATCCACGATCCTTGCGTATATGGATACCAAGGATACGGTATCAACGGTCGAAAAACTTAAGTCGATCGAAACAAACAATGAGATCGAATCACTTGCGGACAGTTTTTCGCAGATGATAGAAGAGATCGAAAGATATGTTGAAAACATCCGGCAGATCACTGCCGAATCCGAGCGGATCGGCGCTGAACTTAATGTAGCGGCACAGATCCAGGAAGATATGCTTCCCAATGTCTTCCCGCCCTACCCGGACCGCACTGAATTTGACATATATGCATCGATGAGTCCGGCCAAAGAGATCGGCGGAGATTTCTATGATTTCTTTTTTACGGACGAGGATCAGCTGGTGCTCGTTATAGGCGATGTTTCGGGCAAGGGCGTACCCGCGGCCCTGATCATGGCTATATCCAAGAATGTGGTCAGAAACCTCGCATACGCATACGGTTCGCCTGAAGAGATACTTACAAGCGCGAACAAGGCCCTGTGCGACGGCAATGAAGAGTCGATGTTCGTAACTCTCTGGATAGGTATAGTCGATGTGAGGACGGGCCATGTGGTATCAGCCAATGCGGGCCATGAACATCCGGCCGTCCGCCGCGCTGACGCTTTATATGAACTCGACATATACGATCATGACATGCCGATCGGGATCATGCCCGATCTTCCTCCTTTCGGCAAAAGAGAATTTGATCTAAGTCCGGGCGACAGCATCTTCGTGTACACGGACGGAGTTCCCGATGCAGTTAACACCGAAGAAGTATTTTTCGGAACGGACCGCATGCTTGATGTTCTTAATACAGATCCCGGCGCCGGATGCGAGGATGTCATAAACAACATGAGATCGGGGATAGCGGAGTTTTCATCGGGCGCAGAGCGGTTTGATGATATAACGATGCTGTCTTTCACCTACTATGGGGAGCGCAAGTGAGCAGCCGCGTTTTTTTGAACAATCTGTGTTATTTCATGTTCGATGATTTTTTCCATGTCATGAGGCACAGAGTCAGGATAAAAGATAAAGTCGACGGGGAGATGCTTGGCGAAGCCGTAAATGAGGCGGCGTCAAGGTATCCCTATTTTTGTATAAAAGTCATAAGAAACGACGAGACATATGAAATCGAACATAATCCCCTTCCGATCCCCGTAAGAAATACCGATATTCCAGTTGTGCTCGGATCGGAAGAAAACAACGGGCATATGCTCGCTGTCGGATGGCTTGATGATGTGATCATCTTTGACATAAACCATAATCTGGCGGACGGAAAAGGCTTTCTTGAATGGATCAAGACCGTTTTGTACCTGTATCTGTGCGATGCGCTTGATACCGCACTTGATCCTTCGCATATCAGACTTCCGGGCGAGCCTCTTTTCCCCGGGGAAGCTGACGATCCGTATGAACATATCGATCTTGATTCGGCGAAGCAGTTTCTGCCCGATCCCGCTCCTGTAGCGTCTTTTATCCCGGATAAGAGATACTTAAGCTCACCCGGGCGCAGCAGCTATGTATTCAGAGTTTCTGTCGATGAGTTGATAGCATTTTCCAAAAGCCATGACGGAAGCCCTGCGGCGACACTTTCTTATTTTGTCAAAGAAATGATCAGGAAGCTGTATCCCGAGAGCAAATCCAAACCCATAGTATGCGGAATCCCGCACTCATTCAGGGATATAGCCTGCGGCGAAGCCAACTGCCAT
>JAEEGL011417269.1_pt1 | contig 19351 bp, 14 predicted proteins | sample 9134231 | NCBI WGS metagenome assembly JAEEGL01 (sample SAMN16246548, study PRJNA631951) | gut metagenome | biome: gut microbiome; feature: rumen; material: fiber-attached | host: Bos | place: Iran: Karaj | collected 2018-10
CTTCGATACGTATGTAACGCTCAGTGAGATTCGCATCTATCCGTATGAGCAGGGGATGTTCCTGGACGGGATTTTAACCAACAGCTTTCAGCAGACGCTGCGGGGCGGACTGCGGATCACATTCCGCGGGGAGGACGGAATCCTTTACGGATACGGCGATCTCTACACGGTCGGCGGCGGTTTGACCGTTTTGCCCGGAGAGAATCGGATCTACGCCGATTTACTAACCGAGGTAGATGTACAGACCATGGACTTTAGTGTCGAAGTGATCGGAAAGCTTGCGCCCGAACCATAAGATCGTTCCTTTCTTCTGAATGGAATCCCGTTTCGTTTTCGGAACGGGATTTTTGATTGTGTGTTTCCTTCGACGAAATTGAAACAGTTTTTTGAATTTTGCGAAAAATGCGGACAGATTGAAAAAACTATGGTATACTGGTTGCATGCAAAATAATGGAATAAAAGACCTTTCATCGCCGAAAAGCACGAAACTGCTGCGGCTCACAAAGAAGAAGCATAAGCGCCCGTTTCCGCTGGACGTTTTGTTTCATGCGCTGAAGCTGCTGGTTCTTGCTGTATTTGTCATCGGGTTCTTGGGACTCGGGCTTGTTTACGGCGTTGCAAAAGCATATATCGATACGACCCCGGTTATGGACGTTGCGCAACTGACGATCAGCGATCGAACCTCCTACTTGTACGACCGCAACGGGGAAGAGATCATGTCCATGGCGTCGATCGAATACCGCGACTGGGTCAATATCGAAGAGATTCCGGAGATGCTGCGCAACGCGTTTATTTCCGTGGAAGACGTTCGATTCTATAAGCACAGCGGTGTGGACTTCAAGCGCCTGTTTTCCGCCGCGTTGGAGGTGCTCGGCAACAGCAATTCCTCGGGCGGCAGCACCATTACGCAGCAATTGATTAAAAACAAGATTCTCGGATCCGAACGTACCTATAAGCGCAAGATTCAGGAAGCGTTTTTGGCGCTGCAGCTTGAAACCGTCATGGAAAAAGATGATATTCTCGAAGCATACCTCAACGATATTTATCTGGGCGGCTCGAACTATGGCGTCAAAGCGGCGGCGCATGATTTCTTCGGAAAGGATTTGAGTGAGCTGACCATCCGTGAATGCGCGATGATTGCCGGGCTTACGCAGAATCCGTACCGCTATAATCCGCGGCTGAACTATTATTGGGAAAAGTACGATCGCGCAGAGGATGCTTATGAAAAATACACCGTTGCGAGAACGAATACCGTTCTCAGACGGATGTATGAAAACGACAAAATCACGTTGGAACAATACCGCTCCGCTATGGCGGAAGACGTGAAGATCGTCGAAACTTCGGTCAATTCGAAGATGTACGACATGGCGTATTTTGTGGAATACTGCGTGGACGACGTCATTACGCATTGGCTGAAAGCGGATGGCGTTGCGGACACCGGCGCAAACCGCGTAGCGTATGAAAACAAATTGCGTACCGGCGGATATCGTATCTATACGACCGTCGATCCATCGGTTCAGAATACTGTGCAAAGCTCCCTCTCGAACTGGGAAAACTATCCGAAGCTTGCCGATATGAGCCAGAACGTGATCACAGAAACAATCTCCGATACGATCACGATTGAAACCATCGAACCGCAAGCTGCGGCCGTAGTCATCGATCAAAGTACCGGCGAGCTGCGTGCCATCGTCGGAGGACGCACCGAACCGAGCATCCGTAAGGGCATCAATCGCGCCGCTTCGAGCTATACCGAGGTCGGCTCTTCGATCAAGCCGCTGTCGATCTACGGAACCGCGCTTGACAACGGTGTTTCTCCGGCGTCCATTGTTCCCAACGTGGATGGAGAGATTCCCGGATGGGGCGGAGACAAGGGATACCCGAGCGGCGGTTTGAGTTCGAGCAAGCGCTACGGTCCTGTTACGGTCCGCACGGGTCTTGAACAGTCGCTGAACGTTGTTGCCGCAAGGCTGCTGCTTTCCGATAAGGTCGGAATCACGCGCGCGGTACAGTATCTCGAACGCCTCGGAATTCCCGCTTCCCAGATCAATCAGGACGGTCCGGGTCTTGCGCTCGGCACCTCGGGTATTACGCCGATTCAGATGTGCGCCGCGTATGCCGCAATTGCGAACAACGGATACTACCTGGAACCGTTGTCCTTTACGAAGGTTACCGACAGCGAGGGAAACGTCATCTTAGATGCGGATATCATCCGCGGCACACAGAAACGTGTCTATAACGAAGCCTCTACTGCATATTTTCTCGTGGATCTGTTGAAGCAAGCCGTTGCTTCCGGCACCGGTAAAAAGGCGCAGATTGACGGATATGAGGTTGCAGGGAAGACCGGAACGAATTCCGACTATGCAAGCGTCTACTTTGCGGGCATGACCTGCGATTATACAGCGGTTGTTTGGGTCGGGCATGATTATCCGAACAATAAGCTCGAAACCGGTTCGCAGGGCAGCGACTATGCTGCGCCTTTGTGGCAGGATTTCATGCAAAAGATTATGGAAGGGCATGAAAGCCGGCCGATCAATCGGGAAACGACCGAATCGCTCGGACTTGTCCGAAGAACGGTTTGTCCGGTATCCGGACTTTTGGCGACAGAGGCCTGCATCCATTATCACAATGCGAATGGCAGCAAATTCAATCTCGTCACGGATTGGTTTGATTATTCCGATGTTCCGACCGAGTATTGCGATATGCATGTTACGCTCTCGATCTGCAACGTCTCCGGAAAACTTGCCGGTGAAAATTGCTCCTCGGATACGATTGAGGAGAAGACGTATGTTCTGATCCGTCCGAACAGTCCGTTCTATTCGCTGCGCGACTCTGTATTGAATAAGGTCTTCGGCGAAACCTGGGTACGCACCGATCAGTCGATTGCGGCTTACCGTGCTTCGCTGCCGGTCTGCTCGCAGGAAACTTCGATGGATTCGCTGCGTTCAAAGGTTGCCGCGTTGACCGATGCGTGCACCGCGCTGCTGCAGGAGGAAACGCTTGCGATAGAGGAAGGGGAGCGGGAGCAGATGCTTTCCTTCTTGGATCAGATTGCGGATGTTTCCGAGTACGAACGGCTCAACGAGCTGTATGAATCGCTGCACACGCTGTATCAAACGGTTTATACTCGCACGCATTCTTGACAGAATTTGACAAAAGCGTGAAAAAGTTCGGGAAAAGTCCAAAAACTGTTGGACTTTCCGAAGAATTGTATTATACTGAAGGAAACAATTCCTGTAGGGGGTTATGGGAAAATGGCAACCAGGATTTTGATTTGCGACGACGAACCGGTCGTCCATGAGTCACTTCGGATCTATTTTGAGGCGGATGGCTATGACGTAGTCGATGCGTATGACGGGGAAGAGGGACTCAGCAAGGCGGATGATTCCATCTCTCTTTGCGTGCTCGATATTATGATGCCGAAAAAATCCGGCATCGATGTCTGTCGGGAGATTCGCAAGCGTTCGTCGCTTCCGATTATTATGCTGACGGCGAAGGGTGAGGAGATCGATCGCATTCTGGGTCTGGAGCTCGGAGCGGACGATTATATCGTGAAACCCTTCAGTCCTCGCGAGGTCGTCGCGCGCGTGAAGGCTATTTTGCGCCGTGTCGAATCGAAAGCGAACAACGCCGATCCGAACATCATTACGTATAACGGACTGTCCATCGATCTGAACAGCTATACGGTGCTGCTGCGCGGTGAGCACGTGGTCTGCACGCCCAAAGAGATTGAAATCCTGTATATGTTGGCTTCCAATCCTGGACAAGTCTTTACGCGTGATACGCTGCTGTCCCGCGTTTGGGGCTACGATTTTGCGGGCGAAACGCGCACTGTGGACACGCATATCAAGCGCCTTCGTGCCAAGCTGAACTCCGAAGGCCTCGGCTGGAGCATCAAAACCATCTACGGGGTTGGATATAAGTTTGAGCTGGAATAAGCAACGATGAATTTCAAAGGAGAACTCTTTCGAAAATCATTCATTATCTGTATCGTATTATTGCTCCTTGCGACGGTCGTGTTGCTGGGAGCATATACCTATTTCGGTCGAAGAACGTACATCAGTCTTCAACAGGAATCGTTGAACCGTACGGCAGACGCGGCGCAGGCGTTGTTTGACAATCAGGCTTCGAGTACCGGAACCACCTTTCAGCAATATCTGGATTCGATTTCCAAGGCGAGCAACATTTCCTATATTCTGATCTTTCCGCATTCCCAGGAGAACGCATATTTCTTTGCGACGAACATTGTCAATTATCAGGAGAATGAGTTTACCCAACAGCTGACCGAACGGATTATTACAAACGGAGAAAAGATCGATTTTCATAACATTACGTTTTCGTCCGTCTCCGGATCCATCTATTCTGGCAGACCGCTCTATGTCGGAGAAGAGTTGCGCGGATGCGTGTTGCTGATTCTGGAAATCGATGAAATCACCGGCGCGTTTACACGGCTGTCCAACTCGCTTTGGATTACGGCATTGTTTTTGCTTCCGATCATGTTCCTGGCTGCGCTGTTTTTGATCAGCAATCTGCTGCATCCGATCGGCGAGATGACAAAGGTTGCACGGCAGCTTTCCAAAGGCAACTATGATGCGCGGATTCGCGAGCAGTACCGTGGGGAGCTCGGCATGCTCGCCCGTACGATGAACAACATGAGCGCTGCGCTCTCGCGAACGATCCGGCAGCTCGAAAATGAAAAACGACAGCTTGGATACATTCTGTCAAGCTTTTCGGACGGAGTTGCTGCCATCGATAAAAGCGGAGAACTTACGCATTTCAACCCTGCACTGATGAAGATGTTCGGCGCGGTTGAAGTCCATACGCCGATCGATCTCGTGCCGGATCGCATGATCTGGGATGCCTTTATGGCCGTTATGGACACGGAGGAGATGCGCACATTCCATTACAATCTTCCGGGGGAACGTGTGCTTTGGATCACAATCGTTCCCATCATGTCTGAAACGGAAGGATGCGTCGGAGCCGTCGGCTTGTTTAAGGATGCCACCGAAATTGAACAGCTCGAACGCATGCGGAATGAATACGTTGCCAACATCAGCCATGAACTTCGCACTCCGCTGACCTCGATTCGGGGGCTTTTGGAGCCGCTTTGCGACGGAATGGTGAAAAATGAGGAAACGCGCAATCGGTATTACTCGATCATGCTCCACGAAGTGGAACGGTTAAGCCGCTTGATTACCGATATGCTACAGCTTTCGCGTCTACAGTCCGGTACGGAGAACATGAATATCACGCTCTTCGACGTCAACGAACTTCTGGACGATGTAACTCTGAGCCTGATGCCCGAAGCCAAGAAGCGGAATTGCCGCATTGAGGTGGAGACGAAGGAGAATCTGCCGAGCGTGATGAGCGACCGGGATCGGATCGAACAGGTCCTTGTCATTCTCATCGACAATGCAATGCGCTACGCGAAATCTACGGTGAAGCTGATCGTTGATGACGACCCGCATGACGTCTTTATTTCGGTTTGGGACGACGGCTGCGGTATCAAGAAGGAAGATATGGCGCGGCTGTTTGAGCGCTTCTATAAGGTCGATAAATCGCGTAAAGAGGGCGGAAACGGACTGGGACTTTCGATTGCAAAGCAAATTATGGAAAAGCTTGACGAGCGGCTGGAAGTCGACAGCGAAGAAGGCAAATGGACTTGCTTTAGAATCACGATCAAGAAATACGTGAGCAATGCGATTCCGCTGAACTCCGTGGAAGAGATTGTTTCTTAAAATAATACGAATATATGGAAGTCTCCCTTCATAGGCTAAAGCATCAAACAGGGAGGCTTCTTTTTATGGACAGCAATCGTACTTATCGAAAAACTTCTCCGCATCATCGGCAACGATTTCCGATCGGTCTGCCGATTGCGCTGCTGATCACCGTTGGAATTGCTGCTTTTTTGGCATTCTCGCCGTTCGGAGCATCGATCAAGGAACGATTTATCGAACCGGTGCTTTCGTGCGTCAAACATCCGAATGAACCCAAATCCGAACAAACCGCTGAAACGATGGCGCAACTTACGCCGGCCGCGACGGAACAGCCAACCGAAGAACCGATCGAGCAGCAGGTAATCTCTTTGCAGGCGAATCCGTATTACATTTTACAGATGGGACAATATGAAACCGAATCGGATGCATTACTGGTTTCAGCGGAACTGCAGTCGATGGGTGGGGGTGGATATATCTACGATGCGGACAATGTGTACCGCCTGTTTGTCGCGGCATATACGGATGCGGACAGTCTGAGAAGTGTGCAGCAGCAGATCCGAAAAGACGGATTCGTCAGTGAAGCGTTTATTACGGACGCAAAGTCGGTCAATATCACGTTACAGGGGCCGAAAGAGGCCGTTGAGATTTTCAAAGTCGCTGCAGACGCGATGGAAACGGTTCCGAATCAACTGAGCGAATGGACGATCGCCTATGATAAACAGACAAAGACGCAGCACGAAATCAAAACGGATATACAGGGAATTTTGGAACGGACGCAGGATGCCATTGAACAGCTGAAAGCGATCGACTCCGAAGATGTGGAACCGGTACGAAGAACACTGGGAACCTATGAAAAAGAGCTATCGACTTTTCTGTCGGAATATGATAGTATAAATGAAAAGATGTATGCGGGCGTTCTGAAGCATTTACAGCTTTCTGTGATCCTGGCATACCATGCATTCTTCGAAGGAACGGAATAAGAATGGATCAGGTTACCATTTATACGGACGGAGCATGTTCCCATAATCCCGGACCCGGCGGCTGGGGCTGTGTTCTGATCTACGGCAAATATCGGAAGGAAGCCTCCGGCAGCGAGCCGATGACAACCAACAATCGCATGGAAGTAACCGCAGCCATTGAAGCGTTGCGGTTTTTGAAGCGTCCATGTATCGTTGATCTGTATACCGACAGTGCGTACCTTTGCAACGCGTTTGAAAAAAACTGGCTGAAAAGCTGGCAAAAAAACAACTGGAAAACCGCGTCCAAAAAAGATGTCGAAAACCGGGATTTATGGGAAACGCTGCTTGCGCTCTGTACAACGCAACAGGTCCGATTTCATAAGGTAAAAGGGCATGCCGACAATGCGGAAAACAATCGATGCGATGCGCTCGCGCGTGCTGCGATTCAAGCATTGTTAAAAGAACAAAAAGAATCAACGAATTGAATTTAAAAATCCAAATCTGTTCAAATTTGAAAATCGGATTCAGCAGCATCGATAGACCGGACAAAGCACAAATCGCAACCATCCAACAAATCCTATAAAAAGCTTTTTTTGCCGCTTTTTTTGAATTTTTCGTTAATAACTCTTCGTTAAACTTGTCTTTAACGAAGAGTTATTGTAGGATAGAAATGAAACAAAACTGACTGAAGAGCTGCCCTTTTCTAGGGCTTCTTTCAAAAAATATTCAGGATGGCGTATTATGAATTTTCAGGATCAAAAAAAACTGGACTACACAAAACGGTTGCGCATGATCTTATCGGAGCTTCCGGATTTTTGCGGATATTATTTTCGAGCGGCGGAATCCACAACCGGTATCTTAACCCGGTACGGATATGCGGTTGATCTTCGCAGCTTTTTTCAATATCTTGTTTCGGGTGAAATCGACGTTTTTTCAAACAAAGAGTTGAAATCCTTTACCCTCTCCGATCTGAATCAGGTGCGTCCCGTTCATATCGAAATGTTTATGGAACATATATCATTTTATTCCGTATCGCACGAAGATCAGCAGGATATCGTTCGTTCCAATCAAGAACGATCCAAAGCCCGTAAACTCGCTGCAATCCGATCGTTTTTTCGCTATTATTATAAGCAAGAGATGATTGAAAACAACGTTGCGGCGCTCGTCGATACGCCGAAGCTGCATGAAAAGGCAATCATCCGCCTCGATGTCAATGAGGTTGCAGATCTTTTGGATACCGTGGAACAAGGCAGCGGACTATCGGACAATCAGAAAAAATTTCACGAACATACTTCGGTTCGCGACACGGCAATCCTGACGTTGTTTTTGGGAACGGGTATCCGGATTTCCGAACTGGTCGGAATCGATCTTAAGGACATCGATTTTGAGCAGAATCAGTTTGTTGTCACGCGAAAAGGCGGCAATCAGGATCGGCTTGCCTTCGGTCCGGAGGTTCGCGAAGCGTTAATCGCCTATCTTGACGAGCGCCAAGAGGTGACTCCCCTGCCCGGTCATGAAAACGCTTTGTTCCTGTCCCTGCAAAAAAAGCGAATTACCGCAAGAGCCGTTGAAAATCTTGTCAAGAAATATGCGAAAGTCTCCACTCCGTTAAAGAAGATCACACCGCATAAGCTCCGCAGCACATACGGTACGATCCTGTATCAGGAGAGCGGCGATATCTACCTTGTCGCGGATGTGCTCGGGCATAAGGATGTCAACACAACCCGAAAGCATTATGCGGCGATTTCCGAGGATCGGAAACGGACCGCCGCAAAATACATCAAGCTGCGCGAAGAATCGCCGGAGGAAGATCAGTAAAGCCGTTCTCCGTTCATATAGATTCCGTCGATCTCTACCTCTGCGTAATCGGCATCGGTTTCGAGACATTTGAAACAGTTGTCACAGATTTTTTTCGGATCCAGATCGCAGTACAGATCGGAATCATCCTGCGCATCGGAACGCAGGTCTTGTTCATTCTCTTTCATCAAAGCTCCTTTTTGCCGGATCGAAGATCGATCAGCGCTTTTAAGATGGTTTCGGCAGCAAGCACGGCATGCTCATAGGTCAAGGCACCCTGCACATAGCCGATATACGGTTTGCGGATCGGCGCATCTGCGCTGAGTTCTGTTGTTGCGCCCTGGACAAATGCCCCTGCCGCCATGATGACATGATCTGCATAGCCGGGCATCTCCCAAGGTTCGGGAATGACAAAACTGTCGATCGGTGCTGCGCTCTGAACGGCCTTACAGAATGCCACAAGCTCCTCTTCCGTATCAAATTCGACCGATTGAATGATATCGCTCCGAATGGCATCCGACGAAGGCATCGATCGATAGCCAAGCGTTTCGAACAGTTTTGCAAGCAGTACGGCACTCTTCATGCATTGGCTTACCGTATGCGGTGCCAAAAACAATCCCTGAAAAAAAGGGCGGTACGACGCTGCATAGGAACCGACTTCCCTGCCGCTTCCGGGCGTCGTCAATCGATAGGAGATGCGCTCAATCAAATCCTTTCGTCCCGCAATATACCCGCCGGTCGGCGCAATGCCGCCGCCGCAGTTCTTGATCAGGCTGCCTGCAATCAGATCCGCACCGATCGCCGTCGGTTCATCGGGTTCAACGAACTCCCCATAGCAATTATCCACAAACAGGATCACGTCGTCCCGGATCGCTCGAACGGCAGTAAAACAGGCTTCGAGTTCCGAAATCGTTATGGCATTTCTCCATGCATACCCGCGGGAACGCTGCGCATACACCATCCGGATCGAAGGATCTTCTTTGAGCCGTTCAATCACCCGATCCATGTGGATGGAACCGTTTTCAAACGGAACGCATTCGAGGCCGATTCCGAATCGTGTGAGGGAATTCGCAAGCGCGTCGTTCATGCCGATTGCGGTTTGCAGCGTATCATACGGAAGATCGGTCACCGATAGGATCCGATCGCCGGGTTCCAACACGCCGGAAAGCGCAAGGAAGATCGCATGTGTCCCGTTTGCGATCTGCGGGCGGACAAGCGCGTCCTCTGCCTGCAGCGCATCGGCAAAAACGCGATCGAGCATATCGCGCCCGATATCGTCATAACCGTATCCCTCTGTCGGCGCAAAATGTCTTGCCGAAACGCCGTTCGTTTGAAATGCCCGTAATACACGGCGAGAGCAATGCAGCGCGATCCGATCAATCGCCTGAAACTGCGATATGACCGCAGACTCCGCTTTTTCAATGGTCTCGGAATACAAACTCATAGTTGATCCTCTAAATCTTTCTGTACTTGATCCAAAAGAGCCGAAATGCTCGAAAACGAATCGACCATATACCAGATCGTGGTCGGATTTCGGCGAAACCAGGTCAGCTGCCTTTTGGCAAAATGGCGTGTGTCAAGCTTGATCCGTTCTTTTGCTTCCTCCGTCGTGCAGATTCCGCGGTAGGCATCAAAGAGCTGCGCATACCCGATCGCCTGCATTGCAGGATACCGGTCCGGTGTGTACCCCTGATCGAACAAGGCATACGCTTCACGAATAAGGCCCTGCTTAAACATTTGATCGACACGCTGCTCAATCCTTTGATACAGCGCATTCCGTTCCATATTCAATCCGATCCGAAAAACGCGATACGTCCCCTCCCCTTCCTGCGCTTTTAAAAACGAAGGGTTCCATTCGGAAAACGGTTTTCCGGTCAGCTCATAGACCTCTATGGCTCGGACGACTCGCTTTGCATCGTTCGGATGCAGCCGCGCCGCCGTTACGGCGTCTACGCGCTTCAGACGCGCAAAAAAGGCTTCCGGATCCAAAGCATATTCCTTTTCAAGCAAGGCGCGAAGATCGTCCTTACGGGGCACTGAGAAGCGCATTTCGGAGAAAATCGCGTCGGAATACAGCCCGCTGCCTCCGACAACGATTGGAAGCTTACCGCGCGAACAAATCCCGTCGATCGCGGCGCGCGCCTCCGAACGAAAACGCGAAACAGAATAATCCGTATCCCACACATCGGCGACATCGATCATGTGATGAACGGCCGCAGCGCGTTCCGTTTCCGTCGGTTTTGCCGAACCGATATCGAGCCCACGATAAACGGCAACGGAATCAGCCGAGACGATTTCACCGTTCATTCGATTCGCGAGAGCGATCGAAACCTCCGTCTTGTGGCAGGCGGTCGGACCGATGATACAAACGACGTCCGCCCCGGTCATACGATTCTCCGGAACATTTTTTCCAGCTCCGTTTTGGTAATCCGAATGATAACGGGTCTGCCGTGCGGACAGGTCAGAAGACGTTCCCCATTCAGGTATTCGGACAAAAGTCCTTCGATCTCCTCCCGCGTCATCGGTTCCCCCGCTTTGATCGCATGCTTACAGGCGCTTTGCATCAGCCTCGAACGTACCATCTGATCGACAGCCTGTTTTCCGTGTTCGGAAAAGATTTCCAACGTCTCGTGAAGATATGCTTCCCGCAATTGAATCCCATTCAGAACCGGGACCGACAAGACGTGAACTGAAAGGGCGGAACGCTTCTCAAACGTGTATCCCAATTCCTCGAGATCGCTCCGATGCTGATCGAGCGCATCCGCTTCCGAGGGCGTGAGCTTCGTTTCGTACGGAAGCAGGAGCGGCTGCGATTGAATGGAGATCGCTCGGGAGGCAAGCTGATCATAGAGCTTTCGTTCATGAGCGGCGTGTTGGTCGATCATGTACAGATTATCTCCACGCGTAACCATCCAATACCCGGAAAACGCACAGCCGATAATGGTGAACGGTTCGCCTACGTCCAGCAGCGAAGGTTCCTGTACTTTTTTTTTCGGAACGTCCGCATACGAATCGGAAACGCGATAGACCGGAACGGAACCGGATTGACCGATATGAGAAAACGAATTCAATGCAGGCGTTTCCCGCATGCGATACTGTTCCTTTGCCGAAAGATACGCAGGCGAATCCAACAACGACCGTCCCGTATGCATGGGCGCATCGCGCGGGACATCAAACGTCGTAGCTTTCGGCTCCGCGGGCGCACAGGTCTCCAAAGCGGATTCAATATGCTGTTCCGTCCCGGACAGTGCCTCCTTGCAAGCCAGCTTCACGGTGCCGCAGACGCGCTGCTCATCGGCAAAGCGAACTTCCAGCTTCGTCGGATGAACATTTACGTCAAATTCCTGCGGCGCAAGCGATAGATTCAATACAAAGAACGGGAATTTGCCGATCATGATCCGCGTATCATATGCCTGCAGGACCGATGCGGCGATCGAAAACGAGCGAATGTATCGACCGTTTAAGAGCAACGTCTGATAGGTTCGGTTGGAGCGCGAAATTTCCGGAAGTCCGAGATAGCCTTCGATCCTTAGATATCCGTTTTCAAACCGGACGGGAAGCACTTTTTCGGCGATCGTTTTCCCGTAGACGCAATACAAGGCGTTATAAAGCTCTCCGTCGCCATACGTCTCATAGATCACTTTATGGTCGGAAAGGTACCGAAAAGCGATGTCCGGACGCGCAAGAATCATTCTTGCCATATAATCGCCGATATAGCCGGCCTCCGTCCGTGTCGACTTCAAAAACTTCAATCGGGCAGGAACCGACGCAAACAGCGCTTCAACGGTAAAGCTCGTTCCATAGACGCATGCAGCATCCTCCTCGGAGAGCACCGCGCCGTTTTCCAACGTGATCCGCGTTCCGGTCGGCGCATCCGCGACACGCGTCGTCATCGTAACGCGGGCAACCGAGGCAATCGACGCAAGCGCTTCACCGCGAAATCCGAGTGTATTCAGCCGTTCGAGATCCTCTGTGGATGAGATCTTGCTTGTCGCATGACGCAAAAACGCATTGCGGCAATCCTCTTTGGCAATCCCGCATCCGTTATCCGTCACTCGGATCAGATGCATTCCGCCGGATTCGATCTCGACCGTAATTGCCGTCGATCCGGCGTCGATCGCATTCTCCACCAGTTCTTTTACGACGGACGAAGGCCGTTCCACGACTTCGCCCGCTGCGATCTGATTGGCGATATGCGGTTTTAAAACGTGAATCAAGCCCATATTATCCCCTCAAGGCGTCCAGATATTCATGCAGTTTTAAAAAAGCGTCCACCGGCGTCATATGGTTCAAGTCAAGCGTATTCAGATCCTTCAGAATCGCGCTGTCCACCGGACGAACCGACGACGTCGTCTGCGGTACCGCTTCGGTCGAACGATGCAGCAGCGGATCGCTGTGCTCGATCTCAGCCAGTATTTCCTTCGCGCGGGAAACGACCTCGTCCGGCAATCCGGCAAGCTTTGCAACCTGAATGCCGAAGCTCTTATCCGCACTGCCGCGTACGATTTTCCGAAGGAACAGAATATCGTCGCCGATCTCCTTCACGGTGATCCGATAGTTGACGACGCCCTGCAGCTTTCCTTCGAGTTCAGAGAGCTCATGATAATGCGTAGCAAACAACGTCTTTGCACCACACAGAACGGGATTCGCGATGTATTCCAGAACGGACCACGCGATACTGAGTCCGTCGAACGTGCTCGTTCCCCTGCCGATCTCATCCAAAATCAGAAGGCTGTTCTTCGTCGCATTGTTGACGATATTTGCCATCTCGCTCATCTCGACCATGAACGTACTTTGCCCGGACGCGAGGCTGTCGCTTGCGCCGATCCGTGTAAAGATCCGATCCACGATCCCGATTTCGGCCGAATCAGCCGGTACATACGAACCGATGTGCATCATCAGCGTAATCAAAGCGACCTGCCGCATATATGTGGATTTGCCTGCCATGTTCGGACCGGTCACGATCAGAAGACGGTTGTCTTCCACATCGAGATGCACGTCGTTGGGAATGAATCCGTCCTTCAAGGTGCGCTCCACAATCGGATGCCTGCCGTTTACGATATGCAAAATCGGTTCCGTAGCTACGATCGGGCGCACATAGCGGTTCGATACGGCCACCTCCGCAAGCGACTGATATACGTCAAGCTCGGCAAGCATACGTGCATCGCTTTGCAGCCGCTCCGTCGTTGCAAGCAGGGCTGTACGAATCTCGGTAAACAGCTCCGTTTCGAGTGTCAAAAGTCGTTCCGAAGCGCCGAGGATCTTCTGCTCCAGCTCTTTCAGCTCCGGAGTAATATAGCGTTCGGCATTGGCAAGCGTTTGTCTGCGTTCAAAATAATGCGGAACAAGATGCGTTAAAGATTTGGTTACTTCCAGATAATAGCCAAACACGCGGTTGAACCCGATCCGAAGCGTCTTGATTCCGGTCGATTCGCGCTCACGCGCAACGAGCTCTTCAAGCCAACGTTTGCTGTCCGAAGAAATCGATCGCAATTCATCGACCTCGGCATTGTATCCCGGGCGGATCAGCCCGCCGTCTTTGATGTTGACGGGCGGATTCGGCGCAATTGCGGAATCGATCAGGGAGACTACATCCTCCATCGGATCCAGATTCCGGCAAATCTCGTCGATCGCTTCGGCAGGGATTCCCCCGAGCAGCATGCAGATCGGAACGATCTGCCGCAACGAATTTGCAAGGGCAACACAATCCCGTCCGTTGATGGAACCGTATGCGATCTTACTCGTCAACCGTTCGATATCATAAATCTCATCGAGAAAGCTGCGCAGCGAGCGCCGCGTACGCATATCCGAAAAGAAGGCTGATACGGCGTCCAATCGGCGATCGATCGCTTCCTTTTGCTGCAGCGGACAATCAATCCACGTACGCAACATACGCGAACCCATTTTCGTCTTTGTGGCATCCAAAAGATACAACAGCGTTTCCTTCGGGTTTCCATCAAAGCGAAGCGGCATCGTCAGTTCCAAATTCCGGCGTGTGGCGACATCGAGCTGCATATACCCGGCTCGCGACAGAAATCGGATCCCGTGCAAATGGGAAAGCGAATTCTTCTGAGTCTCCTCCAAATATTGCAGCAGCGCACCGCACGCGCCGATCGCAAGATTCTTTCCTTCAAGTCCGAAGCCCACGAGCGAAGCGACCTGAAAATGCTTCTTCAAGCGTTCGGCACTTTGCCCTGCGAGAAACCGAACATCCGGCATCCGTTCCAGATAAAACGCGCTTTGGATCTGCTTTGCCAAAAGCGTGTTCTCAAATAACGATTCGTTGGCAAGAATCTCGGTCGGATTCAGTCGATTGAGTTCATCAAATAGATCCGTTTCCGCATGACCGCCGTAAAGCTCGCATGCTACGAACGAACCGACGGAGATATCGCAATACGCATAGCCGATGCCCGTTTTGGTAGAGTTGACGGCTACGAGGTAATTGTTTTTGTTGGCGTCAAGAATGTTCTCCTCGATGACCGTGCCCGGTGTGATCACGCGAATAACGCTGCGTTCTACAAGCCCTTTTGCCAGTGCAGGATCCTCCATCTGCTCGCAGATGGCGACTTTGTGCCCCGCATGGATCATTTTATTGATGTACGTATCGACTGCATGATACGGGACGCCGCACATCGGAGCGCGCTCGTCCAAGCCGCAATCGCGGCCGGTCAATGTCAATTCCAGGATTTTGGAGCCTTCGACAGCATCATCGAAGAACATTTCATAGAAGTCTCCGAGGCGGTAAAACAGAAAACAGTCCGGATACTGCTGTTTGACCGACAAATAATGCTGCATCATCGGCGAAAGTTTCTGATTCATTTCGATTCTCCGTACGGTTTGCGGGATGTTCTTGCCTTTTGGCAGGCGGCACAGTTACAGCCGGAAAGATGCAGAGTCGAAGCGCGTTCGGAAACGGATTGATCCAGCTTGGCTTTGGCCTCGGCAAACGCATGATAGAGCGGAACTCTTTGAATCTCGTCGGACAGGTATTCCAGATCGTTGGTCAATCGGATCGCTTCGGCTGCATCGTAATCGGGATCGTTCAACAGAGCCTGAAGTCGGTTCGCGTCAGTTTCATATTCGGTCATCAGCTGCATCAGCTTTTCGTCTTTTTTCACAAGCTGAAACAACGTCAGATAGTCTTTCAATTCACCCATCGATTTCTTCTCCGATCAAAGAATTCTTGCTCGGCCGCAGAACACGAACCTTAGCGTATGTATTGACCCTATCGGGATTTCCCGGGAAATAGACCATCTTGAAATTCGGATACTTCCCGTAAAGAAGCGTTTCATCGGTCCGGACGTCGCACCCTTCGATCAATACTTCGCCTTCGTAGCCGATGTATTTCGCATTGTTTTCCACGGTCTTTCTCACCTGCAATGCATTCAGTTCCTGCAAGCGCCGTTTTTTGACCTCCTCCGGAACCTGATCGTGCATAGCCGCGGCAGCGGTTCCGACACGTGGCGAATAAGCAAAAGTAAACGCGGCAGCAAAACCGACTTCCTCTACAAGAGATAGCGTATCCCGGAACATTTCCTCCGTCTCTCCGGGGAAGCCGACAATAATATCGGTCGTGAATTCTATATCCGGTACCGCAGCACGCAGTTTTCGAATGATCTCCAAATATTGCGCGCGCGTGTACTTACGGTTCATGCGCTTCAGAATGGTATCGTTTCCGGACTGAACCGGCAGATGCACATGATGACAAACGTGGCTATTCGATGCGATTGCCATAATCACATCGTCATTCAGATCCTTCGGATGGGAGGACATGAAGCGAAGTCGTTTCAGGTTCGAAACGTCATTCAAAAGCGTCAGAAGCTCGGCAAAGGAACCTTCTTCAAGATCGTTCGCATAGGAATTGACGTTTTGCCCGAGGAGCGTAATCTCCGTAATTCCGTTTGCGCAGAGCGCTTCCACTTCGGTTCGAATATCGGCCATGCTTCTGCTGCGCTCTCTTCCGCGGACAAACGGTACGATGCAATAGGTACAGTAGTTGTTGCAGCCAAACGTTATGTTCACAAACGCGCTTCGAACGTTATCCCTGAGCTGCGGCAAGCCTTCGGCGATTGCAAAATCCTCTTCATTCGTCAACGCAACACGTTCCCCTCCGAGAACGGCTGCCAACATTTGCGGAAGCCGGAACACGACATTGGTTCCAAATACAAGGCTGACATGCGGAAACCGTTTCAGAATCTTTTTTGCCATTCCTTCCTGCTGCATCATACAGCCGCAGATTCCGACAATCAATGCCGGGTTGGCTTCCTTCTGTTCGCGAAGCGCGCCGATATTGCCCATCAAGCGCTTTTCGGCATGATCGCGTACGCAGCAGGTGTTGAACAAAATCAGATCAGCAGTTTCTTTCGATTCGCTCTCAAAATAGCCGGCACGAAAAAGGATGCCCTTGATCGTCTCGCTGTCGCGCACGTTCATCTGACAGCCAAACGTTTCCACAAAAAACGTTAAATGACGTGAATGAATCTCCTTATACAACGCATCGCAGAGCGTCATCTGACGCTGAATCTCTTCTTCCGGAATATATTTCGAATTTGTCATACCCTATCTCCATAAAAAATCAATTTATTATACAACAAAAAGAAGCTTGAGACAAGATGGACTTTCTCACAAATGCAAAAATTGGATGGGATACTATAGACTTCGATCGGGCATCATAAGACCATCAACCAATAAGGAGGTGAAACACATGGCAACTAAGAAGAATAACAACAACGAAAGCAGCAACAAGAGCAATCTCGAAAACCTGAAGGCGGAGGTCGCTTCCTCGCTGAATATCAATCTGAGCTCCGGTGAAAACGGTGAGCTTACTTCGCGTGAAGCAGGCAGCATCGGCGGTGAGATGGTCAAGCGTATGATCGAGTACGCCGAGAAGAACATCAAATAAGAACCAACGAAAAAAATACATGGTTGATTCTTCTCCATGATCAGATAGATGAATCGATCGATAAAAAATCGCCGAATTCGGCGATTTTTTTAATTTCGTGCGATTTGTGTATCCCCGGCATACTGATCGAATGCGTAACGAATCAATTCGTTGTTCTGCAGCGACGGCGTCGTCAAAACGGATTCTGCGGCATTCGAAGCCTTCTCGATTAAGTCTACGCTGCAGGACCGCAGAAACCGCGAGAGCATCCCTTCCCCGCTCTGTCGGACACCGAATAAATCTCCGTATCCGCGAAGATCCATATCCTTTTTTGCAAGCTCAAATCCGTCGTTCGACTGCAGCATGATCCGGATCCGCTCCCTTGCCTGTTCGGAAGGATCCGAGCAAAGCAGGTAACAAAACGAAGGTCGATCGCTTCGGCCGACCCTTCCGCGCAGCTGATGAAGCGTTGCAAGTCCATAATGGTCACATCCCTCAACAATCATATAGGTCGCTTCCGGAATATCGACGCCGACTTCGATCACAGTCGTGCTGACCAGAATTCGGATCCTCCCGCTGCGGAACCGTTCCATGACGTCCCGCTTCTCTTCCTCCTTCATCCGGCCGTGTAAGAGACCGATCGGACAATCGGGCAGCAGACGGTTCAGCTCCGAAAAAATCTCCTCCGCCGAGAGATTCTCATAATGCTCCGTTTTCTCGATCAAGGGGCAAACGACAAAAGCTCGTTCGTCGTTCTGCTTCACGCGGTCGCGCACATAGCGATACATCGCAAGGCGCCGCGTATCGGGAACAAAGCTTGTTTGCACAGGGGTACGGCCGAGCGGCATTTCGTCAATCACGGAAAGGGAAAGATCGGCATACAGGAGCAATGCAAGCGTTCTCGGAATCGGTGTGGCCGACATGACAAGAACGTCCGGACGGATGCCCTTCGCTTCCATTTTGGCACGCTGTTCAACGCCGAATCGGTGTTGCTCATCGGTAATCAGCAGTCCGAGATCCGAAAACAAAACGCGGTCGGACAGGAGCGCATGGGTACCGACAATGACCTTAGCCTGGCCGCTTCGGATTCGAAGCAGGGCATCCGCTTGATCTTTCGATTTCATGCTCCCGGTATAGAGAAGGGATGCATCGCCGAACAGCCGACGGATCTTTTGGTAATGCTGTTCCGCCAGAATTTCGGTCGGGGCAAGCAAGACGCCCTGCTTACCTGATGATACCGCAACAAGCAAGGCATATTCGGCAATTGTGGTCTTCCCCGATCCGACATCGCCCTGAATCAGACGGTTCATCGGGATCGGAAGCCGCATGTCCGCTTCTACTTCCTTCAAAACGCGAAGCTGCGCGCCCGTCGGCTGATAGGGAATCGTATCCAAAAACGAATCCAAAACGCCTTCGGTGGGAAACGCGTACCCGTTTTGCACGCGCGAAGATTCGCGAAACGCTTTCACCGCAAGGAAATAGAAAAAAGCATCTTCAAACAAAATCCGAAATTTTGCTCTTTGCAGCCGGCTTTGCTCAGTCGGAAAATGGAGCTCCGACAGCGTTTCAGAAAGCGGCATCAACGCTTCCTGTTTCAACAGAGATTCCGGCAGCGGATCGAGCAAAGGCGTTTGCTCGAGGACGGTTCGAACTGCTTCCCGAAAGACCGTTTGCGTCAGACCTTTCGGGAGATCGTAAATTGGAACAATACCGCGTTCTTCCGATTCTGTTCGTGGATTATACAGAACTTTGCCATGTCGGTTGGTGATTTTTCCATGAACGAACAAGACGGATCCGATTCCGTATTGGGAAGCGCGAAACGGCTGATTCATAAACCGGATCAAAAGCGTTCCGGTTCCGTCGCTGACACGCATTGTGACAACCGACTTCCCTTTCGTATACCAAACCGACGGATCGGAAACAACGCGTACCCGCAGCGTCACCGGTTCATCGAGCGGCGCGGATTGAATCGTTGTCGTCGATGAAAAATCCAGATAGGA
>JAEEGL014246600.1_pt1 | contig 19351 bp, 20 predicted proteins | sample 9134231 | NCBI WGS metagenome assembly JAEEGL01 (sample SAMN16246548, study PRJNA631951) | gut metagenome | biome: gut microbiome; feature: rumen; material: fiber-attached | host: Bos | place: Iran: Karaj | collected 2018-10
CACCTATAACGATGTGATCGCCACCTACTACGAAGGTTACTACTACCTGATCCACATCACCAAGTGCACTGTTGAGCAAAGAGCTTGGGTCTTCACCATCGAAGGTGAATGGAAATAATTGAGTTCCTCAATTGACCCCAAAAAAAGCAGCGTTCGTTGGAACGCTGCTTTTTTTTTATTCTGCCAAAGCGTGACTGATCTTTCGGTTGATTTGCAACAACCGCTTAGGATCTAGTTTCACCACGGCCCTATCGTAGGTCATCAGCCCGTTGAGTTCGGTCTCACAGTCGGTGGTCTGGGTATAGACCGCTGCTGAGAAACCTTGTGAAATCATGTTGTAAAGCTGGTTAGCGTATTCCACGTAGGTGTCGGTAACCTGGGATTCGCTGTCGAACTCCACATAGCCCCAGCCTTGGTCCTTCACCCAGGTATGGCCTTCCACTTTGCGGCCAATGCCACCATATTCGCCCAAAACAGTAACACGGGAAGGATCGTAAAGCACCATCTTCGGCTCTGGATAGTGATGCAAATCAAGGATATCACCACACGGATAGAAATTGCCTCCAGAAGCGGGATTTACCAAACGAGTTGGATCGAGTTGTTTGGTCATGGCCACAATCTCCGTAGTCTTGAACTGGCCCCACGACTCATTGAATGGCACCCACACTCCGATGCAGGGCTGTGAAATCAAGCTCTCGATGATTTCCCTCCATTCTTTCTTGTAACATTCCTCCGACTCGGTAGAACGAAGGCTTTCCGGGCCGTCAAAGTATTTTTCGGTTTCCCATCCCGGGCCTCTCCCACCGCTGGGCATATCCTGCCACACAATCATCCCGAGGCGGTCGCAGTGGTAATACCAACGAGCCGGCTCCACCTTCACATGCTTGCGGATCATGTTGAAGCCCAATTCCTTGGTCTGCTCAATATCGTATGCCAAAGCCTCGTCAGTCGGGGCGGTATAAAGGCCATCGGGCCACCAGCCTTGATCCAAAGGACCAAAGTGGAAAATGGGTTTGCCATTCAAGGTCAGACGCACAATGCCGCTCGCATCACGTTCCGTGCCGAAACAACGCATGGCAAAATAACTACCCACCTGATCGACAGGCTTGCCGTTACGGAGCGCCGTCACCTTCATATCATAGAGATGCGGATGGTCGGGTGTCCAAGTCAGGAAACCTTGGGGCATCGAAACTTCCACAGCCTGTCCGCCGAGGGCCTTCCCCATCGCTACCGGCTTCCCCTGATACGAAACCTCCACCTGGCAGAGCACATCATCGGCCTGACCGTTGAAGTCAGGAGTCACCATCACCATGGACTTGTCAAGGTCGGGGATGGTTTTCAGCGAAGCAATATGGCAATCCGGTACAGGTTCCAGCCACACGGTCTGCCAAATGCCCGTGACGGCAGTATAGAAGATCCCACGGGGTTTGTTCACTTGCTTGCCGTGCGGAATATAGGAATCGTCGGTGGGGTCCCAAACACGCACTGTCAAGGTATTGTTTTTGTTGGCCAAGGCTTGGGTGATGTCGAACGAGAAAGGTGTATAACCACCTGTATGATTGCCCACCTTGATACCGTTCACCCACACGTCGGCCTGCCAGTCGACGGCACCGAAATGCAACAGCACCCGCTGGCCTTTCCAGCCACGAGGCACCGTAAACTCACGCTGATACCACAGCACTTTGTCTGCACCGACTGTTTGCTGCACCCCCGAGAGGGAAGATTCGATGCAGAAGGGCACCAGAATCTCACCATCGAAATCGTTGGGTTGCTGGGCGTCTTTCGGAGTAACAGCATAGTTCCACATTCCGTTCAAGTTTTGCCACGCCGAGCGGGTCATCAGGGGACGAGGATACTCCGGGAGCACCTGATTGGGGTTCACTTCCGAGGCCCAGCGGGTCTTGATTTTGTCACCAGCAGGCTGATATTGCGCCACGGCGCAAAGGCTGGAGAGGAGAAGGAGGGTCATTAAACAGGTTTTCATCTTTCTACTAAAGTTTGAAATCGCTCTGCGACATCCAAAAGTGCTGTCACAGCGCGTGTAACAATTTCAGAATCGGCCGTTGGATCAAGGATCTGCTCATAACAGACCCACACGGAAGCCTGGCGTTTGCCCGCTTCATCGTACTCGTAAAGCGAAGCCTTCACCACCTTGTAGTTCCAGTTAAGGATGTTGCAAGCCATCAGGGCTTGGGCATAGTTACGGTCGGTAACGTCGAGGATGCCGGGCAAGGCAAGGCGGAAGAACAGCGGGTCGTCGGCATCGTGCCAAAGCAGGAAATTCCAACCGTCGTAGGTGAAGTTGACCCCAACTTTGGTGTTGCGAGCCGCAACCTGGTGCTCCTTGAGCCAGGCCAGGGTCAGGTTTTTGGCTATGAGTTTCTTCGCCGTCATTTGTTGAAACCGATTTTGGTCTTGGTGGAATAGGTCGGGTTCTTGTATTTCAGCACATCCACCAAAATCTTCTGGGAGATGGGCACATCCATATAAGCAGCCGTCATGGCCGCCTCGTTGACGGTCTCGGTGATGTCGCCAGCAACGAAATCGTCAGACAACTTGGCCAATTCATCATAGTCTATTTCCTCGCAGGGCCGCTGGCTCAAATGCTTGCGGAAGATGTCTTTGCGCGCTTCAAAGTCGGGTTGCGGCACAAAGAACACCCTGTCGATGCAACCTGGACGCAAAAGGAAGGGATCCACCATGTCGGGGTTGTTGGAGGTAGCCACGAGCAGGATGCCCTTCTCGGCACAGCCGTTCATCAGGTTCAGCATGGCGACACTTTCCTTGGTAACCCCTTCATTCCCCGTGGCGGGAATCAAGTATTCCAACTCATCGATGCCCAGCACAAAGGGAGCCTTGATGGAAGCGGCGTCGAAGATGCGCTGCAAGTTGTCGAGGACACCCTGTTGGTAGATATGGCCGAAATCAGCAGCTTTCAGGAGGGTATAGTTGAATCCCAGTTCCTCGGCAAAACTCTCCATTACAAGGCTCTTTCCACACCCGGGAGGGCCATAAAGCAGGATGCCGTTGATTTTCGGCAGCAGGTATTGTTTTGCTTTTTCGGGGTGTTGCAAGGCAAAGATCACCTCCTTGCGGAGTTGTTCCTTGAGCTCGTCGCGACCGGCCACCTGGTCAAAACCGTTACCCGAGCCTTGTTTGAAGGGCACAGGACGTACCTCTTGCCCCAACTGGGTGTTGTTCAAAGCTTGTTCCAGGCTGCTCATCACACGATCCGATTCGTCGCCGACGGGTTCGTCCGGGTTCTCACCATCCTCAGGAACCAATTTTTCCATCAGGGTGTTGAAGAAGGCATCGGCTGAGGCAAACCGCTTCGCCGCCGTGAGCGATAGCGCTTTCTTGAGGATTACTTTCATGAAATCGGGTAACTCTAGGCCTTCCCTCTCCAGCAACAAGGGAGCTTTACGGGCTTCTTTCACCTTGTCGCGGACTGCAGTCATATTATCGCCGCAATCAGAAAGATCGGTTTCCCAAGGAGCCTTGCCGAAAATCAAGTAATATAGCAAAGCACCCACCGAGAACACATCAGACTTGGGGGTGTAGATGCCGCGATAGGTTTCCGGTGCACGGAAAAACGGAGCCAAATCACCTACCAGGAAGTTGGGGCGTCCCATCACCATATAGGAAACATGGCCCAGGTCGATAATGGTGGGTTGGAGCATTCCATCCTCAAGTTCCTTGAGCATGATGTTCGAAGGGGTAATATCATTGTGCAATAAAGCCTTGGAATGCATGTATTTCAAACCGCTCAGCACACAGAGGGTGATCTGCGAGGCATCCTCCACGTCGAACACGCCCTCTTTCTCCACCGATTCGTTGAGCAACTGACCTTGGTAAAACTCCGTCACCAGGTAGCGGTATTCCTTGCCACCCTTGTTAAAGCCCCCGTTGTCGATGTAATGGATGATGTTTTCGTTCCGCTCAGCACTCAGCTCCTTGCTGAATACAATCTCGAACACCTCTTTGCCCTCAAATAACATGGAGGGTTCCATATCGCTCAGGTTGAACACTTTACAAAAGTAAAGCATGTCATCGCCACCATAAACGGTATAAGATTCGGCCAATGCGCCTTTTTTGATAAAGGCGTTCACTATGTATTTGCCGATTTTGTCACCTTTCTTGAATAATTCCATATTTATATAGTTTTTACTTTAATATTTAAAATGATATTCCAAGCCAAGATAAAGTCGGTCTACAGGAGCCTTCACCTGAATGTCGTTATCCATGCGGGCGAAAAGGCCAAGATGTTGACGACGCGAAAGCCTGTAATCAATGGTAAACACGGTACGTATGTTGTCAATCACACTGGCCTTGGGGTCGTTGACCAGCCAGTGGAGCTCGGTGGAAAACTGGTATTTGAAACGGCTGTTGGGCATCTGATAGGTCACCTGGAAACGGTTGCGCCAGTACATCTTGGGATTGACCCGATAGTCACCCACACGCTCATCGCGAAACGTCGTCATGAGGCGGCTGCGATAGGCAAACTTAAAGCGCCTCCAGGTTTCGGCGTAGGTAATGTCGAGACCCACCCGGACACGGCTTTCGTAAAAGTTGCGGTCGTTGTAGCGACGGATGACGCCACCCGAAAGACCAACATGCATCCGGTTATGAAGGAAGGGAACCTCAAGGGTCACCGAATTGAGCCAACGGTCAAACTGAGTACAATTGTGGTCGAAGCGTAGCTCCTCCTCCACCTCAATGGCGAGTTGACGCGTCAAGTCGGCGTCGAACTTCGCGCTGAGGATGGTCCCGAAATCGCCACTCCTCTTATTCTGAGCAAATGCTGGTCCAGCCACAACGAGCAACAGAACGAAGAAGACCGTAAAAAGTACCGTTCTCCGTTTTACCTCATTTCGATCGGTGAGGGCTTCGCCGTTCCGTTTTCTGTTTTCCACTTTTAAAACTCTTTCAGTTTCGTGTATGTTCCAATGGTTGAAGACTCGCCTGGGTTCAGCCGATACCAAATCTTGACGTATGCCACATCGCGCAGGTAGTCGATGTGCCCTACTTCCAACTTTTCAATATGAATACCGGTGCGCTCTTCAAGGTCGGCCTGCAATTCCGCCTCCTTACCAGCCTTCACCAGGTCGATCTTATCATAAAGGATCACCTTTTCGGCCAATTGTTTCGACAAACGATGGCCCTCGAAAGCCCAGATGGCAAGGATAACCAAAACATTGGTGATGAGCAGTTCGAGAAGACTCGTCGTCAACGCCTGACCATTGATGATGGAGAGCCCCATGACCACGAAAAGATAGGTCATCTCACGGATGCGCAAGGTTTCCGTCCGGTATCGTATCATGCCGAAGATGGCAAACAATCCAAGGGCGTAGGCCACATTCATCTTCATATTATCCATCAAGGTGATAATCAAGAAGATGACCACGGCAAACATCATGAAAGTAAAATAATAGTCGCGACGTTGGGATTTCCTGTAATAGAAAAAGCGGATGATGATCCAGCACACCAAAAAGTTGAGTGCAAAACGGAACAACAAGGTCCATAGGCTCATGGAGTCGAACAGTGGGACGCCGAGGAAGTTGATGTCGGTCGCACCCGCACCGTTGCCAAATTCACGGGCGATGTCAGGATCAAAGGCTGGAGGGGCTTGGAGAAAGAACATTATTTTAGAAGTTAAAAGTTAGAAGTTTTCAATTTCTCTATTCGGCGGAGTTTTTTCTTGAAACGGTTTTGTTTGACATCGGGACGGGTCATGGCGGTACCGATGCAGTATTTGCTGATCTTATAGGGTTTGATGCGAAGGTTGAGCAACACTTCCTTCAGTAGGGAGCGCGCCCTTCCGTCCTGCTTCAGTTCCATGATCACCAAAGGGTCTATCGAGGCGGAGGTGTCGGAAACGAAATTGTTGAAACACACATCGCAGTCGATGGTAAGACGTTCCGTCTTCTCAAAATTGACCAGGGTAAGGCGTTCGAACTTGGTTTCCAGATGGGGACTCAGGCTGGCAACAGGATAAGGTTGACGCTCAGTCAGGAAGGCCGAAGCCACGGGGTCATGGATGATATCCGTACCCTGCTGGATCTCAATGCGTTTCTTCTTGGTGCGTCCCTTGTTGGTCTTATGTTTCACCTCGCAGAACGTCAGGTTCGAGTCCACGTAGGTTCGCACCCTCACCTTGTCACGCACCAGATGACGGTCGTGGTGGATGATGTACATCCTCAGGTCGGGGGTGTCGAAATACACGGTATCGTAGGCTGAGAGCCGTTTGCCTTCCACCTCCTGGGCATAGTAATGCTCGTGGATGCCATTCAGGATGGCCATGAGCTGGTCGGAAGTAATCAAGTACTTTGTGTCGACGCGGTTCATCAACTTGACTTCCTTCATCGCATCCAGCGTGATGGGTTTCATCGAGTTTACTATGTCAAGGATGGCAGGGTTCACTTGGAAACGTATTCGTAAACTTTGACTGATTCGAGTTTACCGTTGGGATAATAATTGAGTTGACGGTTCTTGGAACCGTCTTCGTTATACTCAAACTTACGGATGCGCACCACTTTGTCACGATCGTTGTACTCGATTTCGCGCACTACCTTGGCCGTGACATCGCTATTGGGTGGGTATTCGCTCACCACACGCGACTTTTGTCCATAGCTGGCGTATTCGATCTCCTCGATCTTACGACCAAGGGAATCGTAGGTGGTCACATGGTCGAGAAAAGGCATACGGGCGCCCACAGGGGTATTCCATTCCTTGAGGATCATGCCCCGACGGTTCTCACGCTTTTGGATCGTGCTTTCAGAGACCGACTGGGCGAAAACGGGCAGGGCAAAAAGCCCTAGCATCGCAATTAAAAACAATTTCTTCATCTTTTCTACCGATATGGCATCCCGTGGGATGCCGCTACACTATTAAACTTGAATTCGAACGAAGAAGGTGGTATCAGGTTCCATCTGGAAGATCTCGTCCGCCTTGACGGTGACCGTGTCGATGACTGGGAAGGGCACCTCCTGGGCATCTTGGGTATAGGTGATCACCTCGTAGGTGCCGGGAAGCACTTTTTGGAACGCGAACACCCCATCCAGACCCACACGCACGTCATCTTGATGATAGGTTTCACCAAGTTTGCGCAAGTAGACACGATGTTCGTACGCCCAGCCTTCGCCACGCCACTCGTTGTTATGGAAATACCAGGCCCAAACCTTTCCCGTGATGACCGAAGTGCCGTATGCCTTGCCGTCATGTACATAGAGGGTGGGCACCTGAGCCACCTTGCCACGTTCAAGAGACACCGTCTCAGTCACAGGGATCTTTTCACCCGTGGGAAGGGTTGAATAGGCAAATACCGTATAATCTCCTGGGGTCAGGTAATTGAATTGGTAAAAGCCTTCAGGGTTGGTTTCAACATCATCGCCATAAAAAGCCTCGTTGCCATACACGATAAACACATCGGTCTTGGCGGCATCAAGGGTATCTGCCTCCAATTGGTAGTTGTCGTCTGGGTGATGTATCAGTTTCACGTAACCTTGCACAGTACCTGTACCGCCCTCTCCCTCCTTGTTGTTACAGGAAAACAGGGCCAGCGTAAGCAGGGACAAACCAATAATTAACACAGTTATTCTTTTCATAACCATCAAACTTTCTTTTTCTCAATATTATTGCATGCCTTGTTCAAAACCTCCACAAACACTTTCAAATCCTTTTCCGGAATCCCCTCCAAGATGTCGTTGATGGCCGCAATGGCCACGTTTTTGGTATTCTCTTTCATCGTCATCCCCGTCTTGGAAAGCTTGATGTTGTTGACGCGTCGGTCAGAATCGTCAACAGAACGAACGACAAGCCCTTTCTTTTCAAGGTTGTCAATGAATTGGGTCACCGAGTTTTTGTCTTTCTGGATGATGTAAGCAATGTTTTGCTGGGTCATCTCCCCCTGGTTCCAAAGGGCATCCATCACGAGAAACTGTTCGGCGGTGAGGTTGATTCCATTGGCTTTGAACACAGCGGCCATGTGTTTCTTCAGTTTGCAGTTGAAAATGTTGACCCATACACCGGCCTGTTTGACGAGCATCATAATATTCCTAAATTTGGGATTATCACATTTTATGAAAGTGCAATAATACGATTATTTTCCTTGAAACGCAACAATCAAGCATAAAAAACGGAGAACCGGGACTCCCCTATTCTCCGTTTTTACCCATTCCACTTGGTTGAGGAATGCACCGTTCCGTTTACTCAATGCGCATATTAGGCACTTCGGTGCCGTCGTAAAAGCCCTTGTCGAGTTTTTCCTTCACCTCCTTGAAAGCGTTGAGGGTGTACTCCACATCTTCGAGACTGTGCGCTGCCGTGGGGATGATACGGAAAATGATCATGCCCTTGGGGATGACGGGATAGGTCACCACCGAGCAGAAGATACGGTAGTTCTCGCGCAAATCCTTGGCGATATTGGTGGCTTGCACCACGTCGCCTTTGACATGCACCGGAGTAACACAAGCCTCGGCGGGTCCGATGTCGAATCCCATGTTGCGGAAGCCGTCCTGCAAGGTGCGGGTCACCTTCCAAAGCTGGGCACGAAGACGGTCGCCCTCCTCGCCACGGATGATTTCAAGGCGCTTCTCGCAACCTTCCACAATGGCCAAAGGCAAACTCTTGGCATACATCTGGGAACGCATGTTGTAACGCAGATACTCAATCACATGTTTCGGTCCAGCCACAAAGCCACCAATGATGGCCATGGCCTTGGCATAGGCACCAATATAGATGTCCACCTCGTCCATCACGCCAAAATGCTCCGAAGTACCTCGTCCCGTAGGTCCCATCACGCCGAAGCCATGGGCATCGTCGATGAGAATGCGGAAGCTGTATTGCTGCTTCAATTTAACGATTCCGGCCAGGTCGCCCAAAGCGCCAGTCATGCCATACACACCCTCGGTGATGACGAGAATGCCGCCACCTGTCTTTTCCACGACCTCAGTGGCCACCTGAAGCTTCTTCTCCAAGTCGCCCATATCGTTGTGGCGGTATTTGTATTTGTTGCCCAAATGCAGGCGGATGCCGTCCAACAGACAGGCATGGGCTTCATTGTCATACACGATGACATCGTGGGGGCTGGTTAAGGTGTCGATGGTGGACACGATGCCCTGATAGCCGAAGTTGAAAAGATAGGCGGCTTCTTTCTTCTCGAAATCGGCCAGCTCTTTCTCGAAATGTTCATGCATACGGGTCTGACCCGACATCATACGGGCACCCATCGGCGCGGCAAGACCCCAACGGGCAGCGCCCTCGGCATCAGCCTTGCGGATGGCAGGATGGTTGGCCAATCCGAGATAATTGTTCAAGCTCCAGCAAAGCACCTCTTTGCCATTGAACACCATACGGGGTCCGAGTTCACCTTCCAAACGAGGGAAAGCGAAGTAACCGTCAGCACGCTCACGGTATTGCCCGATCGGGCCACCGGAGTCTTTTGCTATTCTTTCAAAAATATCCATCTTATTAGAGAATTTAGTAGTCAGAAGTAAGAAGTTAGAATTTGGTTGACAAAATTAGTAAATATATTGATTATATAAACATTTACTTTTCGTACTTTTGCAAAAAAGATTGAATTATGTTGGATTTGAAAGGCAAACACGCCCTAGTGACTGGCGGAGGCACGGGTATTGGACGTTCCATTGCACTGCATCTGGCCCAAGAGGGCTGCCATCTGATTCTTACAGGATTGGGGGAGAACGACCTTGTGAAAGTCAAGGAGGAATGCGAGGCTTTGGGGGTGAAGGCTTGGGCGAAAGAGACCCGGCTCGACGACTACAGCTCCATTGACGAATTCCACGATTTTGTTGTGGGACTTGGCATAAACATCGACCTCTTTGTGCTCAATGCTGGTATCTCGCAACGCGAGAAAGCCTTGGACACGGATTTCAGCGTGGATGAAAAGATCCTAAAAATCGACTTTCTGAGCGGTGTCTATCTGGTGAAGAAGTTCGGCGACATGATCAAGTCAGCGGAACACGTGCAGTTCTCGGTGACCACTTCCCTTTCAGGCTTGTTCGGATTCCCGCTGCGCAGCGCCTATTGTGCCGCCAAACACGCCTTGTTCGGCTTTTACGAATCGCTTGAGTTGGAATACCCCAACATCAACGTCACCTTCCTGATCCCCGGACGCATTAACACCCAAATCAGCAAGAGTGCCCTGATGGGCGACGGCACCGCTCATGCCAAGATGGACGCAGGGCAAGCCAACGGACTTGATGTGGACAAGTGTGGTGCCATTGCCGTGAGGGCCATCAAGCGGCAAAAACATCGCAAATTAATTGGCAAGTCAGAATTATTAATGGCACATATACACAAATGTTGCTTACCGCTTTACTATAAACTCTCAAGAAAAATCTCAGCGACATGAAACAAAAAGTTATTTGCGGCATACAACAGGTGGGCATCGGAGTCAATGACTTCGTGGAGGCTTGGAAATGGTATTACGACCAATTTGGATTCGAGGTGAAAATTGTTGACGACGAAGGGGTTGCGGAACGGATGCTTCCCTATACCGGAGGCAAGCCACAACCCCGTCGCTCCGGTATCGTCCTCAATATCCGTGGCGGCGGCGGCTTCGAAATCTGGCAGCCCAAAGAACGCGCACTCAACTATCTGAAAGAATCTGTTCGTTTGGGCGACCTAGGCATCCTGATCGCCAAGGTCAAGACACCGGATGTCGAAAAGGCTTACCATACTTTTATTAATAGAGGACTCGACGTCATCAGTGAGGTCCTCACCTCCCCTTATGGCCTAAAGCATTTCTTCATGAAGGATCCATACGGCAACCTCTTTGACCTAGAAGAGGACAGCTACGTTTTCATCAACGAAGACAAGCTGACTGGAGGTGCCAACGGTGCCGTAATCGGGGTGAGCGACATGGAGCGTTCCCTCCCCTTCTACATGAAACTCTTGGAATACGACACAGTGGTCATGGATGAGACCCGCATGTTCGACGACCTGCAATGCCTCCCTGGAGGCGAACAGCCACTGCGTCGCGTGGTACTGGAGCGTTCCAAACCCATCGAAGGACCACTTTCGGGTATCATGGGCACTTCCCGGCTGGAACTTGTCCAAGCCCAACACCCTGGAAAGAAACTCTATGAAGGCCGCTATTGGGGCGATCCAGGTTACATTCACCTTTGCTTTGATGTACGCAACATGGATGCCGTCAAGGCGGAAGCCGAAGCGATGGGGCATCCCTTCGTATGCGACAGCGGTGCCGACTTCGGCATGGGCGAAGCCAACGGGCATTTCACCTACGTTGAAGATCCAGACGGCACCTTGATCGAATTCGTGGAAACATTCCGAATCCCCATCATCAAGAAATTGGGGCTTTACCTGAATCTGGCCAAGAAAGACGACCACAAGCAACTGGGCATCCTTAAGCTGTTGCGATTCGCCAAAGTCAAACGAGAAAACATCCAATAAAAAAAGCCGCGCAAAAACGCGGCTTTTCTCATTTCAATCATTTCCTAGATCATTTCTTGACTCCAAGCTTGGCCTTCACGTCTTTGGTAACGTCGACAGCGTCGGTTCCAATGTAGACGGTGGCACCCGTGGCTGTGTCAAAAATATAGGTATAGCCTTTCTCCTTGCCAACTGCGTTGATGGCGTTCTGGATCTTCTCAAGCAAGGGTTGCAGCAACTCGGCACGCTTGGCGTCGAAAGATTCTTCGGCATTGGATTGGAAAGCCGTAATGCGGCTCTCAAGATCGACAAGCTCTTTTTCCTTCGACTGCTTCACCAGGTTTGACATGCTTTCGGCATTGGCCTGATAGTCCTGAAGCTTGTTCTGATATTCGCCTAACATGGTCTTAAGCTGGTCCTGAAGCTCGTTGTAGTAAGTCTCAAGGTTCTTTTCGGCCTTGGCTCTTTCAGGCATGTCGTTCATGATTTCATTGGTGTTGACATGCGCAATCTTCACTGTTTGGGCGCTGACGAAACCGTTCATGACGAACAGGGCAACGGCGAGGAAGAATAATTTGATGATTTTGTTCATTTTACGAATTATTTAATGATTTAACTATTCCTTTTGAGGGCGCAAAGATACAAAAAACTTCGTTATGGCAACCCGAGCGGTTATTTTTTGGTGCCACCTGCCTTGGGCGTGACGCTACTCGACTTCGGGCCAGCGCTGCTTGTCTTCGAACCAGTGGCAGCAGCATTGTTGGCACGTTTGCGGTCTTCACGTCGCACGGTCTGCATCACATTGCTAAGCTGGTCGAGCACGTCATCGCTGACGTCTACCTTGTCGGAAGCGTAGAGGATGGAGGTGCCTGAGGCAAGATCGAAGACAAAGGTGTAGCCCTTGGTCTGGGCCAGTTCCGTCAGTGCGGTATAGATCTTTTCCTGAATGGGCTGAATCAGTTCAGTCTGTTTCTGATAGAGTTGGCCTTCCGAGCCAAAATACTGCATCTGAAGATTCTTGGCTTCTTGTTCCTTATTGATGATTTCCTGTTCACGGGCATGTTTTTGGTCTTCCGAAAGGAGCACCATCTCGGTCTGGTATTTCTTGTACATCTCCGAAACCTTGTTGTAGATGGCCTTCACTTCGTTTTCCCACTTGGTGGAGAGGGCGTTGAGCTCTTCCTGGGCATCGGCATATTCCGGAATGTTGCTCAGAATATAGTCTGAATCGACGTATGCGAATTTTTGTCCGCCAATTTGGGCGTAAGAACTAAGGGTGCCGCAGCATACAAGGGCAACCGTCAAAAGCAGTGATTTGAGTGTTTTCATCATTTTATGGTTTGTTTATTTGTTTCACAAAAAGTTTATTTCATCAATAACCATGCCGATTTCAGCCTTTAGTCGATGGATCCTCCAATGGAGAAATGGAATTGGCTTCCGTTGGCTGTCTTGTCACCTGGCACCGGGTCGAAACCGTAGCCCCAGTCAAGACCCAGCAGGCCGAACATCGGAAGATAGATGCGGGCGCCAACACCAGCGGAGCGGTACACCTTGAAGGGATTGAAGTTCTCAAATCCCAGCCAGCAATTGCCTGCCTCCAAGAAACCCATGGCATAGATGGTAGCCGTGGGGTTGAGCGACAAGGGATATCGCAGTTCCATGGTGTATTTGGTGAAAATGTTGCCGCCAATGGCAATGCCGTTTTTGTTCTCAGGAGTTAGTGACTCGTTCTTGTAACCTCTCATACCGATGATCTCACGGCTATCGAAGTTATAACTCCCAAGACCGTCGCCGCCGAGATAGAATCGTTGGAAAGGCGTCGGGCCAATCTCCTTGTTGTAATAGCCCAGATAGCCGAAGCGCACACGGGTCATGAGCACCAGCTTGTCGTACAGCTCGGCGTACCAAACTGCCTTAAACTTCCACTTGTGCATCTCAATCCATTTGTAACGCTCATCTTCTGACATACTGACATAGTCTTTATGGTTGAAGAGCGATATGGGCGGGGTAATCTCCAACGAGAGTTGCACCTCAGAACCGTTACGCGGATAAAGCGGCTGGCTCACCGAGTTGCGTCCGATGTTGAAGTTGTAGCTGACCATGTTGAAATAGCCATTGCCCGAACCGAAATTGAGCACGCTGGCATAGTTCTTCAACCGATACTGCATCAGCGAAATGCCATGATACAGCGTAAAGTAGTCATCAGGCCAAGTCAAGCGTTTTCCCAAACCCACCGAGGCACCTGTCATACGGAAATAACCGAAGTTCTCTTCTGTCCTCTTGTACCCATTGCTGTAGTAGGACTGGTAGATGGAGGTGGTCAGCGAATTGGGCTTGCGGCCACCAAGCCAAGGCTCCGTAAACGAAGCTGAGTAACCGATATAGCGAGTTCCGTAGGTCGAGACGTTGAGCGACAGTTTCTGTCCGTCGCCACCAGGAATAGGCCTCCAGGCATCCCCATTGAAGAGGTTCCGCATGGAGAAGTTGTTGAAAGAGAGGCCTGCCTGAAGGATCAGCATGTTGTAGCCCCATCCTGCGGAGAACGACACTTGGTCAGCGCTGGCTTCCTCCACTTTATATTCAATATCTACTGTATTGTCGGCGTAATTGGGTTGCACGTCGGGGAAAATGGACTCTTGGTTGAAGAAGCCCAAGGTGGCCAACTCACGCACGGTACGGGTAACGTCGCTACGGCTGAAGAGTTGTCCGGGACGGCTGTACATCTCACGGATCACCACGAAGTCGTTGGTCTTGGTATTGCCCTTTAAGGTCACGTTGCTGATACGGGCCTGCTTGCCTTCGTTGAGCCGGATCTCAAGGTCGATCGAGTCGTTCTCCACCTGCACCTCTACGGGATCTACACGGAAGAACAGGTAACCGTCGTCCATATATAGCGAGGAAACGTCAAGCGTAGTTTCGCTGTAAGTGAGATTGTTGTTGAGCAATTCCTTGTTGTAGACATCCCCAGGCTTGATGCCGAGCACACCGTTAAGGGTCTCGCTACTGTATTTGGTGTTGCCCGTCCAGTTAATGCTGCGGTAATGGTATAGTCCGCCCTCGTCAATCACCAGGTCGATGCCCAAGTCACCGTCTTCGAGAGCGTACACCGAATCCCGCACTATAATGGCATCGCGATAGCCCTTGGCATTGTATTTCTCGATGATATTCTGTTTGTCATCCTCATAGTTCGACTCCAGGAACTTAGAGCTCTTGAAGATACGGGGCCGGTAGTTTTCATAGAAATACTCCTCCACATCGGTGATGGCCCTGAGCGGATGAAGGGTGACGGCATCAGCGATGGCATTCACCACAGCAGGGCCGAGCGGTTCGAGCGGGTTGAACACCCCTTTTTGCTTGGTCTCCTTCATGGCCGAGAAAATCTGCACGTCAGAGAGGTTTTCATTGCCGATCAGGTTGATTTTCCCAATCTTCACCTTTTTGCCCTTGTCGACGTTGATGAGAAGGTTCACATAATTATCCCGGGTCGTGTCAGGCACTTGCGTGATGTCAACCACTGCGTTGTAATAGCCTTTCTCGGCATAGAAGTCCTCGATGATGCGTCGGGTCTTGACTTCCAAATGGCTGGTGGCGATATCACCTCTCGAAAGATTGATTTTGTTACGGATATCATCGGCTTCCGATTTCTTGATGCCTTCGAAAGAGAACTTGGAGACGCGTGGACGTTCCTGCACTACAATCTGCAAGAAGATCTTTCCCCCTACAATGTTGGTGGCATTGATGGCGACATCCTCGAACATGCCTTGTTCCCAGACCTTGCGGATAGCCATGGCAATATCGTCTCCGGGGACGGTGACCTCTTGGCCAACCCTCAAGCCAGAGAGCATGGAAAGCACATTAGCGTCGACGTACCGGGTACCTTCGACGGTAATGCCTGCTATCTCGTATTTTTGGGGATTGGTGTAGTCGATATCGGAGAGGTCGTCACCGATTTTGACCTGGGCTGAAGCAATACAGCCCACCATCAAAAAGACGAACAAAAGAATGTGTTTTTTCATCTTGATCATCATTTGCTGACTTGTTCGCTGGTTTTACCAAAGCGACGCTCACGATGTTGGTAGTCAATGATGGCCTCATAGAGGTCTTCCTTACGGAAGTCAGGCCAGTATTTATTGGTGAAATAAAGCTCCGAGTAGGCCAGCTGCCACATCAGGAAATTACTGATACGGAGTTCACCACTGGTACGGATCATGAGTTCAGGATCGGGAATGCCCTCAGTGGCGAGATGATTGCTGATCGTATCCTCGGTGATTTCATCGGGATTGAGTTTGCCCTCAACCGCCTCTCTGGCAATTTTACGGGCAGCTTCGGTGATATCCCATCTTCCGGAATAGCTCAACGCGACTTCAAGGATCATCCCCGTACAATTCTTTGTCTCTTCGATTGCGTATTTAACCTGTTCATAGTAAACCTTCGGCATACGGCTCAGGTCGCCGATGACACGCAGTTTGATGTTGTCCTTCACCATGTTGGCGATTTCCTTTTTGATGGTCTGTCCCATCAGCACCATCAAGCCATTGACCTCATCCGCTGGTCGGTTCCAGTTTTCTGTGGAAAAAGCGTATAGCGTCAGGCAGCCCACACCGAGTTCCTTGCAAGCTTTACCCACCTCACGAACGGCTTTGATGGCATTCTTATGCCCGAAAAGACGCGGTTTGCCACGTTCTTTTGCCCAACGACCGTTACCATCCATGATGATGGCGATATGGCGGGGCAGACGTTCCATGTTGATTTGTTCCTTCATATTCTTCGTTATTCAGTCATTTTACAAGCATTTTTTTCGGGAAGCACAAATTTCCATGTCAAGGAGACATTGAACATCCCAAACCAGTCATTGGTGCGGGCGTTGCCGCGTTGGTAACCCTCATCTGGAAAAATCCCAGCCGGGTCGGTGAAATCGTATGATTCCGCTTCGCCTTGTTCATTTACCATCTCTAGCTTAGCGTGTATCTTAGGGTAATTGCCGTGGACACCATCAAGATGGTCAGTCAAGGTATAGTGCATTCGCCATTCGATAGTGGTGGCCAGATGCTCCGAGATGGAGATCTTGCACCCCACCCCAAAAGGAACGGACAAGGCGAATTGATGTCCAATCCGCTTGTCGTCTACCGTGAAAAGGTCCTCTTCGTCGGAATCAAATCCGTTCAGATAGAGCGTGTCCCAAGTGTCGTTCCCGGTAAAGGGCTGGACATGGTACATCAAGCCGGAAACCCCAGCAAAGATATAGGGAGAAACGCCTTTGTCGTTCTTACCAGTATAGTAGTCAAAGAAATTAAACTCGACCATCAGGCTCAAGTCATTGATCGTGCTTTTGAAGTTGAGCTTGCTCTGAGGCCGCCAGGCAGCCACCACATCACCGGCTCTCACCTTAAGGTGGGAGTAGTCGAGACGGAACGACCAACGGGTATCGTAGTTGTAGCGAACCACTGCCCCAAAGTCGTAGTGGAACTGTTTCAGGCTTTTCCAATCCCATTGTTTCAAGTTGCGCCAGACATTCAAATCACCGATATAGGCGGTACCACCGAAATGGGGGCCCACCTCGATGGTCTGAGGGCTTTGGGCATACAATACAGAACCAGCCAGATTCATGAAAACCAGGCCCATTGTCACCATCAAAAAACGCAGTCTTTTCTTCATAAAGTTAAAGCGTGCAAAGTTAAGACATTTTTTTAATAATGTGACAACGCAGAAAATCAATTTCTATTGTCTTTGCCCCAAGATAGTTTGTTGCGGATGGTACTGAAAAAGTCTGTCCCCTCCATCCGGACGGTGTTGATGCAGAATCCCGCCTTGCGCACCACCAGCTCCACCGAGGTGTCGAGGGCACAGGCTCTGGAGTCCATGCTGAACACAAATTTTTTCTCGCGGCCTTCCACCTGGATGCGCACCACGCTGTCGTCGGTAATGACGATGGGGCGAACGGTGAGGTTGTGGGCGGCAATCGGCGTGATGACAAAACAGTGCGAGTCGGGCGTGAGGATGGGGCCTCCGGCACTGAGCGAGTAGGCTGTCGAGCCCGTGGGGGTAGCCAATAGGATGCCGTCTCCCCAATAGGTGTTGAGATAAACATCATCGACAAACACTTTGATGGACAGCAGAGAGTGTTCAGGATTTCGGATGATGTTGATTTCGTTGAGGGCATAGCGCACATCGCCAAAGACATTGTTGGGCGAGACCAGTTCCAACAAGGTGCGGGCTTCGCTGGCATAATGTCCATCCAAGATCTGGCGGATGGCATGGGGAATCTCCTCTTTGGCCACACTGGAAATGAAACCCAGTCTGCCCATGTTGATGCCAAGGATCGGAATGCCCGAGTCGCCTACAAGCGGCACGGCATCAAGCAGGGTGCCGTCACCGCCAATGGAGAGCAGCATGTCTACATCGGCCGGAAGGGAATCGCGACGGTTAAAACAATCCAGCACTTCCACCTGGTTGTTCTTGAGTTCTTGGACCAGTTGGTGCAGATACACCTCGTTTTCAGGTGTGATGGTCTTCCCAAATATGGCGATTTTCATCCTTCTGTCGTTTTAGAGGTTCATATAGCGCATCAACAGGGAATACCTGTCGAGCAGATCAAGATTCTCATCGGGTGAACTATAAAGGCCCACCACGTTATAGTTGTAGCGTTTAAAGCTCTTGACAATGGCGCCACTTTCAGCCTGGTTGACCAAAAGGGTGACCACGATCCTGCCGGGGTCTTCGGGATGGTCGTCAACGGTCAGCCCCATTATTTTGGCATCGTTTTCTTCCACAATCCTGGCAATTTCTGACAGGCTGTAGTCGTAAGCGCCCATTTCCAGTTGGATGACACACGACTCCGCCAGTTCCAGTTTCTTCAGCAACAAATCCTTAATCGTCGGTTCCATAACTCCAATCCTCGTTGTTGTACATTCTCAAGTAGTTGTTGTAGCGCCAATCGGCGATGTCTCCGTTTTCCACTGCCTCCTTGACGGCACAGCCTGGCTCGTGGGTGTGGGTGCAGTTGGCGAAGCGGCACTGGCTCATCAGGTTGCGCATCTCCGGGAATCGCTGCGCCAAGGTCTCCGTCTCCATGTCGTAAAGGGCAAACTCCTTGATGCCCGGGGTATCCACAATCCAGCATCCGAAGTCGAGGTGGTGCATCTCGGCAAAGGTGGTAGTATGCTTGCCTTTGTTGTGCACGTCGGAAATGGCACCGATTTTCAGGTGCTGGCTGGGATCCATGGCATTCACCAAGGCCGATTTCCCCACGCCGGAATGACCCGAAAGGAGACAGATCTTATCCTGCATAAGTTCTTTCAAGGCATCTAGCTGAAATCCTGTCTTGGCCGAGACGCCAAACGAAGTATAGCCGATGCTTTGGTAGTATTCGATCAGCTCCGCCATCTCTCCTATCTGGTCGTCGGTGTAAAGGTCGCATTTGTTGAAAACCAAAGCTACGGGAATGTGATACGCCTCGGCAGTGACCATGAAACGGTCTATGAAGCCCGTGGAGGTGCGTGGTTGGGTAACAGAAGCCACAATGACAGCCAAGTCGATGTTGGCGGCGATAATGTGGGAGGCTTTGCTCAAGTTGACCGACTTGCGGACGATGACATTGTTGCGCGTCTCAATTTGTTTGATGACGCCGGTATCTTTGCCGGGTTCCTGCTCAAACACCACATTGTCGCCCACCGCCACGGGATTGGTGGAACGCAGCCCATCAAGGCGGATCTTGCCCCGAAGACGGCATTCCCACTGGCGTCCCTGCTCGTCAAGGACGATGTACCAACTTCCCGTTGACTTGATGACTTTGCCTCTCATAATAAAGCGCAAAGATATGGAAAAGAAGTCAGAAGAAGGAAGGCAGAAGAAAGAATTTATTGTGATATTTAAAATTTATTATTACTTTTGCGTCATCAATTGATTTATGAATGGAACAACAAATTATATATCAAATCGC
>JAEEGL015350197.1_pt1 | contig 19351 bp, 15 predicted proteins | sample 9134231 | NCBI WGS metagenome assembly JAEEGL01 (sample SAMN16246548, study PRJNA631951) | gut metagenome | biome: gut microbiome; feature: rumen; material: fiber-attached | host: Bos | place: Iran: Karaj | collected 2018-10
CCCTTCTGATGCTGATTGTCACCGTACTGGCAGCCTTTGCCTTTTCCCGGCTGCCATTCCGCGGGAAACAGCTGCTGTTTACCGGTTTTCTGGCTCTGATGATGATACCCAGCGAGCTTGTCATCATCACGAATTTCGTCACCATCACCGACTGGAACATGCGCAACACCTTCTGGGGCCTCATCCTCCCGTCGGTCACGTCAGTGTTCTATATCTACCTGCTGAAAGAGAATTTCGAGCAGATCCCGGAGGAGATCTATAAAGCGGCGAAGGTGGACGGCACCTCGGATTTCAAGTACCTTCTCCGCATCGTTCTGCCGATCTGCCGCCCGACCGTCATCACCGTGACGATCCTCAAGGTCATCGAATGCTGGAACTCCTACGTGTGGCCGCGCCTCATCACGGACGATCAGGCGTACTTCCTCGTCTCGAACGGCATTCAGGAGATCCGCGAGAACGGCTTCGGACGCGAGAACATCCCCGCGATGATGGCCGCCGTCGTCGTGATCTCCCTCCCGCTCGTCGTGCTCTTCCTCGTGTTCCGCGACAAGATCATGTCCGGCGTGCTGAGAGGAGGGACGAAGGGATGAGCGGCGTGAAAAAGCTTCTGTCGGCCGGCCTCGCCGCGCTCCTTCTGCTCACCGCGCTGTCGGGATGCCACGGCTCGCGCGGGCTTGAGGCGTTCGAGATCCCCGCCTCCTTCGATGCGGAACGCCCGATCGAGATCACCTTCTGGGCGAAGAACGACACGAACAAGACCCAGACCACGATCTACGGCCGCGCCATCGAAGGCTTTGAGAAACTCTATCCCAACGTGAAGGTGACGATCCGTCTCTATACGGATTACGGCAGGATCTACAACGACGTCATCACGAACATCTCGACCGGGACGACGCCGAACGTCTGCATCACCTACCCGGACCACATCGCGACCTATCTGACGGGCTCGAACGTCGTCGTCCCTCTCGACGCGCTGTTTGCCGATCCGGCATACGGCTTCGGCGGGAGCGAGCTCCGCTTCGACGGCCCGGATGCAGACGAGATGATCGAGAAATTCCTCGGGGAATGCGTGATCGGCGGCGAGCACTACGCGGTCCCGTTCATGCGCTCGACCGAGGCGTGCTATATCAACGTCACCATGCTCCGCGCCCTCGGCTACGAGCTGCCCGAGACCCTGACCTGGGATTTCGTCTGGGAGGTCTCCGACAAAGCGGCGGAAAAAGACGCGGACGGCGTGTATTCCGCCAACGGCCAGAAGACCATGATCCCCTTCATCTACAAGTCCACCGACAACATGATGATCCAGTCGCTCGCCCAGCGCGGGGCCGGGTATTCGACGGCGGACGGGGAGGTGCTGCTCTTCGGCGAGGAGACCGAGGAGATTCTCCGCGACGTGGCGGCGCATACTGCCACCGGCGCTTTCTCCACGTTCAAGATCTCGAGTTACCCCGGGAACTTTCTGAACGCCGGCCAGTGTCTCTTCGCCGTCGATTCCACCGCGGGCGCGACGTGGATGGGCAGTCACGCGCCGCATTCCGACATCAGCCCGGACAAATTCGTCGAATTTGAGACGGCGGTCCTCCCGATCCCCCAGGTCGACCCCGCTCACCCGAAGATGATCTCGCAGGGGCCGTCGGTCTGCATCTTCAACAAGGCCGATCCGCAGGCGGTGCTCGCGTCGTGGCTGTTCGTGCAGTATCTGTTGACAAACGAGGTTCAGATCGCCTATGCCCAGACGGAAGGGTACATCCCCGTCACGCGCAAGGCGCACGAATCGGCGGAATACCGGGACTATCTTGCGCGCGCGGGAGATGAGGGCGATCTCTACTACGGGGTGAAGATCGCGGCGACGAAGCTTCTGCTCGACAACATTGAAAACACCTTCGTCACCCCCGTCTTCAACGGCTCGGCTTCGCTCCGGGACGCCGCGGGACAGCTCATCGAGAACACCGCGAAATCCGTGCGCCGCCGCGAGACCGTCGACGACGCCTATTTCGCGAAGCTATACGATGACGTGCGCTCCCTCTACCGCCTCGATCAGCTGGGCGGCGCCGGCGCAGCTGCCGGAAGGGAAGAACTCGGTCCGCTCCCCGTGACGTCCGTTCTGCTCCTCTCCGGCATCGCCGCGGTGTGGGCTGCGATGGGCGGCTTCCTCCTCGCGGACCGGATCCGCAGGAAAAAAACCTCGCGAAAATGAGAAAAACCCGATTCCCCGGTCCCGAACAGCCGGAAAGTTCCGAAAACCACTTGATTTCCCTGAAAAACAGAGTATAATATAGGCGGATCGATTCCAACATTTACCGAAAGGATGAAAAAACATGAAAAAGATTCTGGCACTTGTCCTCGTAATGCTCTTTGTCCTCCCGCTCGCCGCAGCGTGCAAGAAGGACGACGCATCGAAGCCCGATGTCAAGGGCGAGGGCGTCATGACCCATGCCGAGTATATCGCCGCGGCTCTCGACACGCAGGTCGTCATCGAGACCTACGTGCAGGCGAAGCAGTCCTGGTGGGAAGACAAGGCGACCGTCTACACGCAGGATAAGGACGGCGCGTACTTCCTCTACAACATGGCCTGCTCCGAGGCGGACTATGCGAAGCTGACCCCCGGCACGAAGATCAAGGTCACCGGCTATAAGTCCGAATGGTCCGGCGAAGTCGAGATCATCGACGCGACCTTCGAAATCGAAGAGGGCAATTATGTCGCCTCCCCGCTGGATGTGACCGCTCTCCTCGGCACCGACAGCCTGATCGACCATCAGAACGAGTTCGTGTCCTTCAAGGGCATGACCGTCGAAGCCTCCAAGGATGCCGACGGCAACGAAGCGCCCTTCCTTTACAGCTGGGACGGCTCCGGCGAGGACGGCAGCGACCTCTACTTCAACGTCTCCCTGAACGGCAACACCTACACCTTCACGGTCGAATCCTACCTCTGCGACGCCAGCACCGCCGTCTATGCCGCGGTGAAGAACCTCCAGATCGGCGACAAGATCGACATGGAAGGCTTCCTCTACTGGTACGAGGGCGTCAACCCGCACATCACCTCCGTCAAGGCTGCCGGCTGATCCGGCGCACATAACCGAATCCCGAAAGGCTGTCGCTGCGCGCGGCGGCCTTTTTCCGTCTGTTCCGTTCTGAGAAAATTTGCAGCAATATCCTCCCGCCCATTGACAAACCCGCCGGAATAGCGTACAATATTTCCGTACATCCCCGATGATTTCACTGTAAGGAGTATTAGCCATGAAAGAAATGATGGACGCCATCGTCAAACCCGCGGCAGGTCCGGGGCTCGAGCTCCGGCAGGTGCCGGTTCCGAAACCGGGGCCGGGAGAAGTCCTGATCAAGGTACATAAGACCGCGATCTGCGGCACCGATGTTCATATTTTCAACTGGGATCCGTGGGCCCGCCTTCATATCACACACCCGCCGATGACCATCGGCCACGAATACGTCGGCGAGATCGCGGAGCTCGGCGCGGGCGTCACGGGCCTGCATATCGGCCAGCGCGTCTCCGGCGAGGGCCACATCACCTGCCACCATTGCCGCAACTGCCATACGGGCAACATCCAGTGGTGCCGCAACACCACGAGCGTCGGCGTCGACCGGGACGGCGCGTTCGCGGAATATGTCTGCATCCCCGAGACCAACGTCATCCTGATCGACGAATCCCTTCCCGAGGACGTCGTCGCGTTCTTTGACGCCGTCGGCAACGCCACCCATACCGCTCTGATGTGGAATCTCGTCGGCGAGGATGTTCTGATCACCGGCGCAGGCCCGATCGGCATCATTGCCGCGGGGATCTGCAAGTATGCCGGCGCCCGCCGCGTCATCATCACCGACATGAACGAATACCGTCTCGATCTCGCCCGCAAAATGGGCGTCGACGCCGCGGTCAACATCACGAAGGACAACCTCGAAGAGATCATGAAGGCGGAAGGGCTCGTCGAGGGCTTTGACGTCGGTCTGGAAATGTCCGGCAGCGCGCCTGCCTTCCGTCAGATGTGCTCCGTCATGCGCAACGGCGGCAAGATCTCGCTCCTCGGCCTCGGCAACAAGCCGGTGGAAGTCGACATGAACGACATCATCTGCAAGGGCCTCACCCTCCAGGGCATCTACGGCCGCAAGATGGACAACTGGCACCAGATGAGCTACATGGTCCAGGGCGGCCTCGATCTCACGCCCGTCATCACCCACCGCTTCCACTACACCGATTTTGAAAAGGGCTTTGCCGCGATGAACAGCGGAAATTCCGGCAAGGTCATCCTCGACTGGACGAAATAAAGGAGAACAGAACATGAAAACCGCGCTTCTCAGCATTGAAAAAGAACTCGACGCCATCCGCGAAGCCGGCACGTGGCGCACTGAGCGCATCATCACCACCCCGCAGCGGTCCCGCATCGACACCACCGAAAAGCCCGCCGTGGTCAACATGTGCGCGAACAACTACCTCGGCCTCTCCGACAATCCCCGCCTGATCGAGGCTGCCAAGGCGAGCTACGACCGCTGGGGCTTTGGTCTGTCCTCCGTCCGCTTTATCTGCGGGACCCAGGAGATCCACAAGGAACTCGAAGCGAGGATCTCCGCCTTTGTCGGCACCGAGGACGCGATTCTCTATTCCTCCTGTTTCGACGCGAACGGCGGTCTGTTCGAGACCCTGCTCGGTCCCGACGACGCCATCATCTCCGACGAGCTCAACCACGCCTCGATCATCGACGGTGTCCGGCTGTGCAAGGCGCACCGCTACCGCTACAAGAACAACGATATGACCGATCTCCGTGCCAAGCTCGAGGAAGCGCGCGCCGCCGGATGCCAGAAGATCATGATTGCGACCGACGGCGTCTTCTCGATGGACGGCTACATCGCAAATCTCCCGGCGATCTGCGACCTCGCGGACGAATTCGACGCCCTCACGATGGTCGATGACAGCCACGCCGTCGGCTTCATGGGCGAACATGGGCGCGGTACGCCTGAATTCTGCGGCGTCATGGGCCGGGTCGACATCATCACCGGCACGTTCGGCAAGGCGATGGGCGGCGCGTCGGGCGGCTATACTGCGTCCCGTCAGCCGATCGTCGACCTCCTCCGTCAGCGGAGCCGTCCGTATCTCTTCTCGAACACGCTTGCCCCCGCGATCTGCGCCGCCACCCTCGAGACGATCAACATGCTCGAGGAATCCACGGCCCTGCGCGACCGCGTACACGAGAACGCGCGCTACTTCCGGGCGCAGATGGAAAAGCTCGGCTTCGATCTGCTCCCCGGCGAGCACCCGATCGTCCCCGTGATGCTCTACGATCCGCACGTGGCGCAGGAATTCGCCCGCCGGATGCTCGACAAGGGCGTCTACGTCGTCGGGTTCTGCTATCCCGTCGTTCCGAAGGGCCGCGACCGCATCCGCACCCAGATCTCCGCGGGCCACACGAAGGACGACCTCGACTTTGCCGTGAAGTGCTTCGGGGAAGTCAAAAAGGAAATGGGGCTGTGAGCCCCGGGAAAGCGAAAGCCGCAGGCATGAGAAACGCCCCGGACCGATGAAGTCCGGAGCGTTCTTTTTCATGCCGTAAAGCCGGGTGTTATTCTTTTCTCTTTACCGGTACCCAGATTGCACTGCGGTAATCCGGGTCAATCTTTTCGCCGTTGACACAGTCATACCACTCTACACTGGCATTTCCGCACAGTTCGTACTCCGGATTGCCGGGGAGCCATTCCTGAAAGATCCGCGTGTTCACGGTCTGAAGCGCTTCCGGGATCGGACCTATACAGGGAAACACCGCCCAGTCACAGCGAGGGAATTCATAGACGACCATCCCCTCCGGCACCTCTCCGCCTGTGTATTTCCCGGCGATGAGATAACGAAATTTCCCGCCCCCGATATCATCGATGCATACACCGTACTCCCCGATGCAGTTGTCCATCAGTGCCTGCTCGTAGGGATTCGCCGGTGCGTTTCCGGCATATACAGGATATGCATACTTCTCGCATATCTCGTCCCAGTACTTGGGAATCTCGGCGTATGCGGTCTCGTTGTCAAACACCTTCTGAAAGCCGATGACCTTGAACGGGAACATCGGTGTGATCTTGTAGTCCATTTGTTTGCCTCCGTGAACGGATAATGTGATTGTCAGGGGAAGAAAGGCGGTGATCGGAGCGCCGCTGCGCACCTGGGAAGGTGTTGCGCCATGGAAGCGGGAAAAGGCTTTCGTAAAGCTCTCCGGTGTTTCATAACCGTATCGCAGCGCAATATCGATCACTTTGTCCTTCGTTTCCTTCAGATCAAGCGCTGCCAGATACATTCTGCGGTTGCGGATGTATTCTCCGATCCCATAGCCGGTCATCAGCGAAAAGCCCTTCTGAAGGAAGAAAGGGGAAAGATACACGCGGTCGGCAACATCCTCCGCACGGATGTTGTCTTCCAGATGATTCTCCATGTAATCGATAGCGGTACGGATGCTGGTGAGCCATTCCATTGTTTGCCCCTCCTTTCCCTGATGCTGGCATTATACTCCGTGAGAAAGGGTTTGTCCTGTCATTTCCTGTTCAGATCTGTCCAAACAAACGGTGATGATTCCGTAATTCATTCCTTCCCGAGCACTCTCCCGAGCACGTCCTGTGCGAGATAGGCCCTGGCCGCGACGGCGCATCCCTCCGCGTTCGGATGTCCGCCCCAGACCGAAAGATGCTCGTCCGGCGCGTCCCTCCCCAGCACCGCGGCAAAGTCGAAGAGCGCGTCTGCTTCCCCGGCGATGGATCCCCGCACGGCGCGGTTCACCGCGTACCAGCGCTCCCCGGCGACGCCCGTGAAATCGAACGGCGGCACCGTGAAGAGGATTACCCGGCATCCGGCGGCTTTCAGGGCGCGCACGATGGTCGTCAGATCTGCAATGATCGCTTCTGCACTTCGATCCCGGCAGAGGTCGTTCACGCCGAGACAGACGTTCACGGCATCGCACCGTTTCGCGCGCGCGAGCCAGCCGCCGTCCGTCGCCGCGTCCCCGGCCCGGGCGTACCCGATCCCGAGATCCCACACCGCGATCTCGTCGGGCAGCCCTTCGGCGATTTTGGCCGCCCAATGCGTGTAGCTGTCATACGCCGTGCCGCAGCCCTGCGTGATCGAATCGCCGAGAAAACCGACCGTCGCGCGTGCCGGATGGTCGCATCCAATCATCAGCGGGACGGGGAAGCGCTTGTCCGCCCGCCATCCGCCGCCGTCTTTCACGACCGTGTTCAGCACCATCTCCTCGTGATACGGATAACACGCGCCGCGCACGGAGATCTCATAGCACAGATAGTCCCCGCCCCGGAAGGGAAGCGGGATCGGATCGGTGACGAATTCCCCCTCGCCCGCTTCGACGGTCCTCTGCATCGCGCCGCCGAAGGTCACGGGGAGCCAACGGGCCGGTTCGTCGCCGCGGTTCGCCGTGAGCCCGACGCGCAGGGAGCGGATCTCCCACACCCCGCCGGGATCGTTCGCGCGGCTGATCGAGCCGTCGGCAAAGGTGGAGTCGATGCGGTTGGAGAAGAGCAGGGCGATCGTTTCGCCGCCGCGGGAGAGACGGAACCAGACGCGGCCGGTCCGTTCGATGGGCTCTGGATCCCGGGTCAGAACCTGATTCGCGCTGCCCGTCACGCTGGCGGAGGAGTAGGTTTGATAGAATTCTTCTGCGGTCATGATGTGCCTCCGGAAATGATCTTTCCCCTATTATAGCAGACAACGCCCGAAAAGGGAACGGGATCGGCGAAAAAAACACAAAAACCTTGCGCGGGGGAGGAAATTGTGGTACAATGAAGGCAGAAATACGACGAACGGAGGCGATCCCATGATCCCCGCACCGCTTTACAAGGACCCCATTTTCAACGGCGCCGCCGACCCCATGGTCATCCGCAAGGAATCTGACGGCAAATTCTATATGTTTTATACCCAGCGCCGCGCCAATCAGCAGGTGGAGGGCGTCTCCTACTGCTACGGCTGTTCGATCGGCGTCGCAGAATCCCCGGACGGGGCGCATTGGCATTACCGCGGCGCGCTCGATCTCGAGTTCGAGTTCGGGCAGAACACCTTCTGGGCGCCGGAGATCGTCTACGACCGCAAGACGGGCCGCTACCACATGTTCGTCTCCTACATCCAGGGCGTCTATCTGGACTGGGGAGGCGACGCGCGCATCGAGCACTATACCTCGGAGGATCTCTTCCATTGGACCCGCGAGGGCGGGCTTGCCTTCGGATCGGCGCGGATCATCGATCCCTGCCTCTTTGAGCTGCCCTCCGGTGGCTGGCGGATGTGGTACAAGGACGAGCGGCAGAACTCCGCCACCTGCTATGCCGACAGCCCCGACCTCTTCCGCTGGGAATACCGCGGCATTGCGTGCGGCGACCAGCCCGAGGAAGGTCCGAACGTCTTCTTCTTCGGCGGGAAGTACTGGATGATCACGGACGTCTGGGACGGACTGGCCGTCTATTCCTCCGACGACTGTGAGCGCTTCGTCCGCCAGCCGGAGAACATCCTCCGCGAGAGCGGAACGAGGCGGGACGATCAGGGCCGGGGCGCGCACGCGGATGTCTATGTTGCCGGGGACCGCGCGTTCATCGTCTACTTCACCCATCCCGACCCGGTTGACCGTCCGCGGAGCGCGGTGCAGATGGCGGAACTGAAAATCGAAGCCGGACGCCTCACCTGCGACCGCAACGCGGAATTTGACGCAGACTGGCGCACCTGACGGGGGAGCGGGCGGAGGGAACTTCCTCTGTCCCGGGCGGCATCGGTCCCGTCGACTCGCTTTCCGTGTTTTTCCGTGTTGACAAATCCCTGCGGCTGTGATATACTGTCTGCACAGAATTCGATACACGGCGGGGGCGGGAATATGCGGAACCGGAAGATCCAGCGGATGCTGCGCAAGTCCGGCGAAAAGGGACTGAGTCCGAAGGACATCACGGGCCTGCTCGATTTGACGCCGTTCGAGGCAGTGAAGGACATCATCAAAAAAGAAAAGGCCGACGCGATCCGCGAGGCGAAGGAGAAGCTCCGCCAGCTCGAAGAGGAAAAAGCCGCGGAGTCAGCCGCATCCGTCCCGCCGCCGGAGCCCTCCCCGGGATCCGAAAAGACGGAGGACAAAACGCCCGACGAACCGAAACCATAACAAAACCGCACGGAACGAAAACTCCGTGCGGTCGTTTTGTGTGTCCCTCATCCCAGATGCTGATACCGGAGATGGCGGTAGACTTCCGCCGCCGCTTCCTCTGCCGAGAGATCACCGGAGCAGAAATCGTTCATCACGTTCCATGTATCGAAGGTGGATCCCGTTGAGTTCCGGCAGCCGTGGGAGTAGAAATTCCCGAGGATCTCTTCCATTCGCTCCGCAATTCCGGCCGCTTGCTGCGAAATCATTTTGTCGCTTGACTTTCCCTGGTAATACCGCATCATGTCCGGCCAGAACGGCGTGGAGAACAGATGCGTGTTATACCGGTTTTCTTCCGAGGTAAGCGCGGTCAGGAACTGAAAGATGAGATCCCGCCGCGGGGAGTTCGGATTGATGACGATCACGACATTGGTACGGATCGTCGACTTTGTATCAGGAGACGCGGCGGGGAAGGCGACGGGCAGGATTTCGGGAGAATGCAGAAGCTTCTCGGACATATCGAAGATGTCGTATGAGTGCATTGAGACGAACAGGGGATTGTCCCCGATGAGGATGCCCGCGTCCCGGTATTTCCGCAGCCGGGCGAAGAACGCATCGATGTCCTCTTTCATCTCCTCGGGCGGCGCTTCCGTGAAATCGTATTCCGCGAGCAGGGAGGACTGCAGCATGGAGAGCAGACTCACCGGCTTGAGACCGCCGGCCCCGGTCGAGAGGAGACTGTAGGTATCCTGACCGCAGAGAACATCGGCGATCTGCCAGAGCTCGTCGAGCGTGAACGGATCTGTTTCGCTTTCAAAGGAGGGCTCGATGCCCAGCGCTTCGGCGGCGTCCCGGTTCATGCCGGGAATGTGAAACGAATACTCCACCGGGAGCGCAGCGAGTTTTCCGTCTGTTTCGAGGATCTCCTTCGCGCCGGGGAGCATGTCGTCGAGGTTGGCCCGGAGCCCGGCGTCCTCGTAGAGATCGACGTATTGCCCGTACCGGATGATCGATTCGAGAAGGATGGCGACGGATTCCGGCTGCGAGCCGAGCAGGATCAGGTCGTAGTCGTCGTCCTGCGCCAGCATCTTCGCGTTGATCTTGTCGTAGAACTCAAACGTATCGAACTGCACGACCGTACAGGGAATATCCCTCACGGCGGATGACATTCCCAGCGCGCGCTGATATTCAAAGTCGTTTGTGAGCATTTTGAGGCTCTGTCCTCCGTCCGCGCGGCGGTACAGGACCGGTGTCCCGTCATCCCAGAGCGCGAGGACGCTGTTTCCGGAAACAAACATCTTCACCAGGTCATTTGCGCCGACGGGAGGTCTCAGACGCATGATCTGCTCGTGTCCGGTTTTTCCGATCCGGTAGAGCATGGTGTCATACGCCATGTAAACGGTTTCCCCGTTCGCATCGGCAGCGGCGCATTCCCGTTCGGAAAGGGGCACGAGCTTGCGCCTTTTCAAATCGAACCGATATAGGAGCGACCCGTTTGCATCGGATGAGACAATCGCGGCGACGGCTTTGGCGTCGATCCACTTGACTTGTGTGACGCGCTCGCCGCTGGAAATCGGAATCTCAAATCGCTCCCAACGGTCCCGCTCATAGAGGAAACAGGTTTCCCCATCCGTAATCAGCAGCCTGCCGTCCAATGCGTCAAGACACAGAATATCTCCTGCATCGGGCAGGGGGATTTCTCTGTCAGCGGACGGCGCACTCCCGTCGACGCGAAACGAACGGATCGAGTTGGCATCAAGGATCCAGAATACATCCCCGTCCGCGGCGGCAAACCGGGCATCCTCGCAGAGGCCGTCGAGCGGACTTTCCTCGCCTGAGGTGAGATCGACAAGGAAAACGTCGCCTTCTGAGATACCGATCATCAAGCTGCCGTGCGCGGCGATATCCGTGCAGACCCGGCCTTCACCGACGCTCCCGGAACCTGAAGCCAGATCATAGCGGTCCGTATCATTCCCTGTACAGCCTGCGAGGAGAAACAAAACGGCGAAGAGAAAGAGGATACGGTTCATTCTATGTGCGTTCATAGATGACCCTTCCTTTCACGACCGTCCTCCCGACTCGGATCTCGTCGTCGAACAGCGTGAAGTCCGCGCGGGCGCTGGGCGAGAGCGTCCCGCGGTCCCGGAATCCCATGATCCGCGCGGGGGAGGCCGTGATCATGTACACCGCGTCGACGAGGGAGATCCCCGCCCCGACCATCGTGCGCACGAGGCGATCCGCGGTGGCGACGCTTCCGGCAAACGCGCTCCGGTCGGTCAGCTTGGCGACGCCTTCCTCGACGATCACCGGCAGGCCGTTTTCTTTTGCCCCGAGGATCGACGGCCCCTCCGGCATCCCCGCCGCGCGCATGGAATCCGTCACGAGCGCGAGATGGTCCCGGCCCTTGAACTTCACGGCATAGCGGAGAAGCTCCGGCGGCAGATGGCATCCGTCCGCGATCAGCTCCGCCGTCATCCCGTCGAGGTAATACGCAGCTTCGAGCATGCCCGCGACCCGGTACGCGTTGACCCGGTGGACGGTGCTCATGCAGGAATAGAGGTGCGTGACGTGGGTGAAGCCCATCCGGTACGCGCGCTCAACGTCGGCGAAATCGGCGTCCGTGTGCCCGATCGAGGGCAGGATCCCGCGCTCGGTGAGCTTCTTGGCAAACGGTTCGGCTCCTGGCAGCTCCGGCGCGGCGGTCCAGCGGAGGATGCGGTCGGAGGCGGCGAGGATCGCGTCGGTCTCCTCCTCGTCGAAGGGATGGATGAAGCGGTCCTCCTGCGCGCCTTTCTGCGAGACGGCGAGGTACGGCCCCTCGAGGTGCAGCCCCGGCATGTCCGGCAGATCGGGATCATCCCGCACGGCGTCGAGCGCGGCGGCGGAGGTGACGATCCGGGCGGCGTCGACCGAGGTGGTCGTCGGGATGAGGGTCGTCGTTCCGTGCGCCGCGTGCATCCGGGCGGCGGTCCGATAGGCGTCGGGCGTCCCGTCGAGGAAATCCGCGCCGCCCGCACCGTGGGTATGGATGTCGATCCACCCGGGCGAGAGATACAGCCCCGCCGCGTCGATCACCCGGTCCGTGCAGGCGTCGAAGGGGTGCTCGTCCCGCGTCACGGCGAGAATCGTCCCGTCCCGGAACCAGACGTCGAATCCCTCGAGGATCCGGTCCTCCCCGACGATGCGGGCGTTCGTGATCGTTGTCGTCATAGCGCGGCGAGCTCCGTTTCCCGGCCGTCCGCCTCCATCGAGCGGATCAGCGCGTCGATGACGAGGACCGGATAGACCAGTTCCTCCGGCGTCTGACGGACCCGGCCCTCACGCAGCATCGCGGCGACCTCCTCGAGCTCCGGCATGAAGTAGTCCGCGCCGAGGTCGATCCGCTCACACGCGACGCCGTAGCCGCCGAGGTAGACGGTGATCGAGTACCCCGTCCCGAAATAGGCCGTGACGTCAAAGGACGGATAGTGGAATACCGCGGGGACCCCGTCGCCCTTTTGCTTCGCCTCGACCGAGACGATCCCCTGGCCGAAGACCTCCGTCACCATCTGCACGAGGTGCTGGGAGTAGAACCAGAAATTGCCGTAGTCATTCACGAGGTTGACCGGCGCGGTGACGTGTCCTCCCGTGACCGATCCGGCCTTCTCCCGGGCGAGCGCTTTCATTTTCACCGTTCCCGATGCGCCCGCGAGCGAGGAGCCGCCGCAGAGCAGAAGATGCTTCTCATGCGCGAGCTTCACGAGCTCCCGCGCATCGTCGACCGAGGCCGTGATCGGCTTGTCGATCCAGATCTTCGCCCCGTCGAATAGATAGGGAAGGGCATACGGAAGATGCCGTCCCCCGTGCCGCGCGGTGATCATCACGGCATCCGCTTCGCCGACGTAGGCCGCCGGATCGGTCGAGGATCGGCTCACCGCCGTCTTCTCCATGACCGCGCGGTTCGAGGCCTCGTCCCCCATGATGCCGATGAGTTCGAGATCGGGGAAGCGCATTTCCCCGGAGAGCGGCGCGAGAACGGATGCAAATCCCGCGCAATGGCTGTTTTCCGAGCCGAGAATGGCGATTTTGTACATACGCTCACCTCATTTCGTCACGGGCAAGGGATTCGCCGCGTGAGCCAGTTCCATGATGCGGATCTGCTGGATGAGCCGCTCGGGCTTGATGAGCAGCTCCGCCCCGGCCGTCAGATGCTCGTAAAGGTTTCGGTAGAAGATCTTCGGCCCGGCGTCGAACGCGTTCCCCGTGAGATCCTCCTCGAACTCGTGCCACGTCAGCTTTTCCGAGCAGTACGCCGGGGAGATGCCGTCGTCGCGGTTGATCGGCTCGAACGTGAACGCGGGCATCGGCTTGTCGTCGAAGTACTTCCAGCGGATCTTCGATGTGGTGGCGGAGAGGGAGCCCTTCTGCGCGGCGATCCGGTAGGTGAAATCGCTGTATGCGTCGGACGGATTGATCTCGAGGTCGATGAGCGGCCGGTCCGGCGCCGTCAGGATGAGCTTCGCGTAGTCCTCGGCGTCCCCGGCGGAGTTGATGCGCTTCAGGACGGAGAAGACCTCTGGCATCCCGTCGTAATCGAGCAGCGTCAGCGCCTGGTCGAGCGGGTGAGGCCCGGTGTTCTGGAGGCATCCGCCGTAGTAGCGGAGCGAGGTCTGCCAGTCCCAGCGGCGCTGGAAGCCGGAGAAGCGGATCGTGATCTGTTCGACTTTGCCGAGAAGCCCCGTCGCGAGGATCTCCCGGATGCGGGTGAAGTACGGCGCGACGCGGGACTGCTGGAAGACGGTGAGCGTGACGCCGTTTTCCTTCGCCGTGCGGATCATGTCCTCGCACTCCATTGCATATTTCGAGAACGGCTTCTCCGAAACGACGTTCTTCCCGTACCGCAGGGCTTCCATGGTGACGGGATAATGCAGGTGGGAAAAGGTCGAATTCACCACGACATCGACGTCGTCCCGACGGAGGATCTCGCGGAAATCGCCGGTGACGTCGCACCCGTATTCTTCGGCGGCACGCGCGCGTCTCGCGTCGATCGTCTCGGCGACCGCGACCACGTCATACCGTTCGCGTCCTTCTTCCGAGCGGAAATACGCGCCGTGGATGTCGCGTCCGCTGCGTCCCTGTCCGATGATGGCGACTCTGAGTTTTTTCATGTTCGTTTCCTTTCTGCGGGGGAAGCCCCCGGTTTGCGTTGTTTGAGCTTCTATAGAAAATTACAGCAGTTTCTCGCCGCTGTCGGGATCGCAGTACAGAACGGCGTGCGGATGCGTGCGCAAAATCGTCGCGGGGCATTCCTCCGAGATCGGCCCGGTGACGGTGCGGAATACGGCCTCGGCCTTCGACGACGCGGGAACGGAGCAGAACATCGCACCGGCACGTGTCAGGGCGGGGATCGTCAGCGTCAGGGCATACCGCGGCACGTCGTCGATCGCGGGGAAGCACCCGTCGTGGACCTGCTGCATCCGGCAGACCTCGTCGAGCGGGACGCGCTTCACGAGCACCGGATCCCGGAAATCGGCGACACCCGGGTCGTTGAACGCGATGTGCCCGTTTTCCCCGATCCCGAGGACCGTGATGTCGACGGGATGGTCGTCGAGGAGCGCGGCATATCGGGCGGCCTCCTTCTGTGCGTCCTGCGAGGGATCGATCACGTTGACCGATTTCAGGGGAACGAGCGCGAAGAGGTGCTCCGTCAGATACGACGCGAAGGACTGCGGCGCACCGTGCGGCAGACCGACGTATTCGTCCATGTGAAAGGCGTTGACGCGGCTCCAGTCGATCCCCTCTTCCTCCGCGAGGGCGGCGAGGGTCTCATTCTGCGAAGGCGCGGCGGCGAAGATCATGTTGATCTCGTCTTTCCGGGCGAGCAGGCGGCGCATTTCGGCGGCAATGTCACAGGCTGCGGCGCGTCCCATCTCGTTCCGGCTCTTCAGGATGCGGACCGTCAGGCGGTCCTTGATGAATGCTTTCATATCGTCCTCCCGTCAATCTTTCGTCACATAAGAGAATCCCGCAAAGCCGAACGGCTCGATGCGGCTGAGGCGGATCACCCTGCCGTCGATTTCTCCGGTACATCCGACCCAGCGCACCTCTCCGGGTTCCGCGCCGAGCGTCACGACGGGCTCCTCGATCGCGTCCGGGAAGAGGTTCCACAGCCCGACTGCCGTGGTGTTCCCGCAGACCGATTCCATGAGGTAGAGATCGGGATTGCCCGCGCAGTCCGCCGGGATCCGGATCGTTTCCGGATACGCCTCGCCGATCCAGTTCCCCTGTTCGATCAGCTCGCGGTGGCGGGTGTAGCTGCGGAAGAAGGTGCATCCGCTGTCCCCCCCGGATGTCGGATAGACGAGGAACCGCGCGCCGTCCGGGTTTTCATACCGGTAGACCGCGGGTGAGCTGTCTGCGAAGCGCGTCAGGATCTCCGCCTCCGGCTTCGAGACGATCTCGCGGATCCCGTGAAGCCCGGCGATGAAGGGAACGATCTCGTCCCCGACGTGCTCGGGCGATTTCGCGGGGATGAATTCCCCGAACGAGGCCGCTCCGACGTCGTATCCCGCCTCCGTGAGGATCTGTGCAGCCTTTGCGTCGAGAACGGCTCCATAGCGGAGGGCTCTTTCCCATTCCGGATGATCGTCGATACAGCGCGCGTTTTCGCCGAAGAGAACTGGGATCCCGCCGTCAAAGGAGATCGGGACCGACGCGTCGGTGAGTGAACGGATCGAGAGTCCGCGGAAGGCCTCGTATGCCTCCGAATAAGCGTCGAAGGGCGATCCCTCCGGGAGCTTCATGCGCCAGAAGACGGCCGGGTCCTCAAGCGGCACGAATCCGATCCCCGCCGCCCCGCCGAACAGCGCTTCGATTTCACGGGCAAGCGGCGCATTCCTGACGTGCCGGTCGATGTAGCCATGCTCGTAGCGCGGAGAAGAGGCGTAGTCCATCATGTACTTCATCGCGCCGGTGAAGCAGCCGTCCGCGCGGCAGATCTGATCGGCGCATTCGAGATAGGCCGACGGCGTGACGAAGCGCGGGCGGGGATAGACGTCCCCTTCGAGAAGGACCTCCGCGCGTCCGGCATGTGTTTCCATCGCCCAGCGCCGCGCCTGATGCGCCTGCATCCGCTCGAGGGTGACGACGGCGGAGAGCTCAGCGCCGCTCTTTGCCCAGTACGGCGCACCGATGAGACGAACGTACGGATCGTTGTCCCCGGCGAGCGCGTCGGCGATCTCCATGAAGTCCGCGCCGTCCATTCCGATGGCTGTGGGAGCCGCGCAGATCCCTATCCGGCACTTCGGATTGACCCGATCCACAGCAGCCCGGATCTCACGGGCGAGCCGGAGCAGGTCCCCGCCCATCAGTTCCCGCCATGCGTCACGATACCGGTTTGCTCCTCCCGAAAAGACGCGCGCGGCGACCTCTTCGATGCTGCATTCTTCTCCGACGAGGGCACAGTACCGCCGCAGATGCTCCGGACAGAGGCATCCCGGCCAGATCCCGTCGCCGTGCGCGTTCATCCGCCAGTCGTCGTCGATCACGATGAGCTTCGCCCCCGCTTCCGCCGCTCTTGCTGCCCACCGGCATACATCCGCGCGGAAGAGGGCATCGGCGCAGCAGAACCCGCCGTTCGATTCCCGCCCCGTGATGCTCACGAAGGGCTGATAGGCGTAGTCCCCGCGTCCGACGCCCATGCCGTGCCCCATGGTCTCCCCGAGCCACACGCCGACGTCGAGCCCCGCGGCCTCGTATTCCGGGATGAGCGCGGCGATCCGGTCCATGAAGGCGTCCGCGTCGATGCGGTATCCGTCCTGCGTCGGTTTCATCGAGCGGGGCAGGGCGAGCAAGACCCGGTCAGCTTTCGCGCGCTTCAGTTCGCCGAGCGTTCCCCGGCTGTCAAATCCTTCCCGGATCATCACCGGGATCGTTACGGTGTACATCGTTCCTCCTTCGGGCATTCTCCCGTGTGTTTCCGATTCCGCAGCTGCTTCTTTTCCTTGATTATACCATACTCCCCGCGCATTTGCCAGATTTTGATAAAATTTCAACAAAAAAAGCGGAGAAAACCGAATGGAGTTCTCTCCGCGGAATATCAGCCGTCGACGATGCGGGACTTTGCGAGGCTTGCTTTGTGAAAGTAGATGAAGGTGATCGTCGAGCAGACCAGCCACCCGGCGGGATATCCCATCGCGATCGGAATGATCTCGTTTGCGATGAAGTTCGCCATGATATAGAGATAGATCTGCCGGAACACGACGAACGAGAAGAGCATGATGATCATCGGCGCGCGGCTGTCTCCGGCTCCCCGGAGCGCACCCGAATAGACCTGGTTCACGCAGCAGAGCACATAGAACGGCGAGATCGCGCGCAGCAGCATCGATCCGTACGCCACGACCTCCGGCTTGGCATTGAAGAACGCCACGAAATGCGGCGCGAAGAGGAGCACCGGAATCATGATGACCACCGTGGAAGCTGCCGCCATCCCGAGGGAGATCGCCACGCCCCGCTTCGCCCGGTCCACCTGATTCCGCCCGAGGTTCTGCCCGACGAAGGTGGTCGAGGCGAGCGCGATGGACTGCATCGGAAGGAACAGGATCTGGTCGATCTTGTTGTACGCCGTCCAGCCGGCCATGACGTCGGTCTGGAAGTAGTTGATGTAGGACTGCACGAAGATGTTCGAGAAGGCCGTCACCGCCATCTGAAGCGCCGCCGGGATGCCGACCTTGAAGATTTTCCGGAGCATTTCCCATGAGATCCGGAGCTTTTTCGGGATCAGCCGGATGCAGGACCGCGAGCGCGCCAGCGTGACCAGCACGAGGACCGCCGAGACGCATTGCGCGATGACCGTCGCCCAGGCCACCCCCGCGACGCCCATATCGAACGCGAGTACGAAGAGCAGGTCGAGGACGGTGTTGAGGGTCGCCGAGACGCAGAGAAAGAGGAACGGTCTCTGCGAATCTCCGACTGCCCGGAGGATCCCCGCGCCGATGTTGTAGACCATCAGTCCGACGACGCCGGAAAAATAGATCGTGAGATAGGTGATCGCCTCGGGACGCACGTCGGCCGGCGCCTTCATCATGTCCACCAGGTGCGGCGCCATGAGAACGCCCGCGAACGTGAAGAGCGCCGCCATGATGAGCGTCATGAGGAGCGCGGTGTGGACGGTCAGGGAGACCTTCTCCTCGTTCTTCGCGCCGTAATACTGCGAGATCACGACACCGGCACCGCTCGCCAGACCGAGAAAGAAGCCGATGAGCATGTTGATGATCGGCCCGACGCTCCCGACGGCGGAGAAGGCCGCGTTCGAGACGTAGTTTCCGACCACCCAGGTGTCGACCATGTTGTAGAGCTGCTGGAAGATATTCCCGATGAGGAGCGGAAAGGCAAAGGTGAGGATGTGCCTCACGATGCTGCCTTCCGTCATATCCACGTCTCCCCGTCGGAAGCGTCCGAGGGGCGAGGTCTTTGTCTCTGCTGCCATCATCCGTACCGTTTCTTAAAAGTTTACTCCAAAGTATAATAATACGCTCTCCCCCGCACAGGATCAAGTCTTTTTCGTGACCATTTGATGACAAAACCGCAGATTTTGTGAAAACACGATGCGTTTTTCCGGCATAAGTCTGCAAAAATCCTTGATTTACAAGGCTTTCAGAAGTCGGATTTTCTTAATGTGTGGCATAAATCCGCATATTTACCAATTTTTCTACCAAAATTTATGGTAGGATTCTGGTAAATCATGAGCCTGTAAGAGAATTGGATTCAAACTTGCTCATCGTTGCAGCTTTGTCCTCCGGCATCGCTTCTGCGTATATATCCAGCGTTGTCCGGGCATTCGCATGTCCGAGAATCTCCTGAACCGCTTTCACGTTAGGCTCTACTCTAACAAGCCGGGAAGCGACCGTGTGACGGATATCATGTGCAGAGATCAGTGGAACCATTACAGGCTCCCGTCGTTCGGCGCACGCCCTTTCCGTCTCATTTTGATTGTACAAAGTTGCCATACGTGAAAGAGCATGGTCGATATTGCCTTTGCAATAGGGATTTCCGTTTCTCGTCCAGAAGACGAAACCGGATATACCGTCAACTTCTGCGGGACAGAACTCCGTACGCAGACACGCTGCATATTCCTGACGCAAAGCATCCCGAACGCTCTGTATCATGGGGATCTCTCTCCGGCTTGCTTCCGTCTTCGGCGGGTTGATAAAGTAGTCGCAGGTACTGCCCAGTCTCTTTCCAAAACCAAGCGATCGACAAATGCG
>JAEEGL016969904.1_pt1 | contig 19351 bp, 13 predicted proteins | sample 9134231 | NCBI WGS metagenome assembly JAEEGL01 (sample SAMN16246548, study PRJNA631951) | gut metagenome | biome: gut microbiome; feature: rumen; material: fiber-attached | host: Bos | place: Iran: Karaj | collected 2018-10
AAATGTGGTGAGGATAATACTTGTTTCGCTCCTTTTTGGAACAGCAATGAGCTTTGCATTCTCAATTGCAGGAGGAATGCTCAGCACTGTTATTATGATTCTTTTAAAAAAGTCTGATAAATTCAGTACTGTAGGCGTAAGCGCCGCAGGAGGAATTACTCATAACATAGCGCAGATTCTTGTGGCTATGGTTCTTTTGGGCACCAAGGCGATAGCCTGGTATCTGCCCATTCTTTGGATTTCGGGTGTTTTGACAGGAGTCGTAATAGGAATCATATCTGGAATTATTGCATCCAGAATACCTTCATTTCATAATAATTAAAAGTTTTGAAAGTTCATAAAAAAACGCGGAATTTCACGTAATTTTAGCCACTTTAGAATATACTTAAGGTGAATCTTTTTAGCATGCACAACAAACGAGGTATTCTTATGAGCGACAAAATGGAAGAAAAGCGTTATTCGTGGACTGGAAATAAGCAAACTGACAAGATGGAAGAGAGCGAATTTATCCTGATGGAAAAGGGCAAAAAGCTTTTTGAAGGCAGTGGGAATGATCCATTGCTATCCGAGGATGATCCGGAAGCGGACGATGCCCTTGCAGAAGTACGTAAAAAAGTTGAAAAGAAGATGCCTAAAAAATTTGAATTTACTAATCGCGGAGAGATGCTCGAAAAGGGCGAGTATCTCTATAAGGACGGCAGTAAATCCAAAAAAGCAAAACGTCAGGTAAGAGATAAAAGTTCGATGAAGAATGTCGTTGATACACTCAAGGTACTCGACAATATTCTTTCCCTGGAGCTAGATCTAAAAGAAGAGGATAGGCTTAGAGATGCCTTTCTTGATGTATGCCTCGCCTGTGAAACTTATATAAATAAAAAGAATCCATATACTGCTGAAGGAAAAGCCAGAAAGCAGATGGTACAGGATTTTTATGACCAGGTCAGCTGGGAGTCTATGCGCTTTCAGCAGATACTTGAGGGGTATAAAGGACATGAGGATGAACTTGCCGGGCGGAAATGGATCGATGTTCTTGCTGATGCCCGTGTGGAAGTCTATGAGAATGGCAAAGACGGTGTAGAAATAGAAATGGGCGGTGCCGGAACTTCTGATGTTTTTGTCATTGAGAAAAACGGCGAAAAAAAATACTTCAAGGAATCAGAGACTATTCCTGAGAAGGAACTTGCTGTTCTTTTCCAGCAAAAGTATTCTGCTTTTAAAAATGAGAAAATTGAAGGCGATACAGAAGTAGAGCGGACAATCAATCAGAAAATCCACGACAGAAGGATGCTCCTTGTTACATGTACACAAAGGGCTATTAATATGAACTTTATTAGCCCGGAGAACATTAAAGAGAAGTTTTCAAAGTGCTTCAATAAGCAGAAAATGCTGGAACTGCTAAAGCGAATTGACCCAACATTGTTTGTTGATGAAGATAAGGGAGAGCAGTATAACGTTACTGAAGAAGAGGAAAAAGAAGACTTCGACTTCCTTGCGACGTACTATTTTGGTATACGTAAGAATTATATGCTTGCTTCTATTGCAACGGGGAATGCAAAGATTGATGAGAATGAGACTTTGACTAAAAGAAATGCTGCGGCTTCAAGACTTGCCAAAATTCTGGGAATTGAGGATGTTATCGTCAAATCGAAGATGGTAGACATTTTAATCGACGGAAAGAAAAAGCGGGGAGTTCTTATGGATGAGGCAAAAGGAAATACTGTGAGTGCCTACAGAAAAGAACTTGATGTACATTCGCCGGAGGCTAAAATACGTTATACTGCAGAAGCATTAAAACAGATTTCACAGCTTCAGATTTTGGATATTATCTGTGGACAGGTAGACAGAAATGATTCAAATTACATTTGCGATATTGAAGAAAATGATGAAGGAGTCCATGATATTAAGAAGATTCAGGGAATAGATAATGATATGGCTTTTGGAAAGCTAAAGTATAAAGATATTTTTGCAAGAGGAGAGTACGGGTATAACCGAATAAAGAATATTGAGGATGAAGGCTCATTTATGGGCCTTGCGATTGACCTTACTTTTGCTAAAAAAATAGTCCGCCTCAAACCGGAAATCCTTGATTATCAGATGTGCGATCTTTTAAACAAAAAGGAACGAGAAGCGCTGATTGACAGGCTCAGAGGAGTTCAGAATGCACTTATAAGGCGCATGAAATTGGAACAGGACAATAATGTTCCGGTTAAGAAGTCTGTATTTCTTGAAACCAATGAGGAATGGGAAATGAGGAAAAAGCAGCTTACTGAGATTGTTGAAAAAGCTGATGATAAAACTAAAATTAAAAATCTAAGCAATTATTCATATATGAAGGTATTTTTACTGGGAGATCTGGGAGCTAAAAACCCGGCATTTTTGAAAAAATATAATCTTAAGAAATAATGAACATCTATAGCTTTGGAAAAAAAGATACAGCTTTCGCATCAGGACTTTTGGATGATGTCTCTGCCAGCTTTATCGGGCAGCCGGGGTATTATACTCTGGCTGCTGTAGATGGCGACAATGATCCGATTGGCGTGCTTCAGGCTTTTATTGGAAAAGATAAAAACTACGGGATTGTATGTAAAATCGTGTATGTTTTTGTTGTGCCCGATGAACGCGAAAATGGTGTGGCCAGCGAAATGATGGATGAACTGATGGGCATTTTTAAGGAGACAGGAATAAACATATGTGAAGTGGCAATTCCTGAAAACGACGAAGCAGAAGTCGTGAAATATGTTTTTTCTACCTATGGATTTGTGTTTGATGAAAAGGATGAGTATCCATACTATGAGATACCTGTCGGTAAGTTTTTGGAAGTACCTGCCCTGACAAAAGGCAAAACAAGTGACATTTTGCCATTAAAAGCAATTTCCCGGAGAGAATTCAAATATCTAATTGGTGAGATTATAAGGCATGACAGTGATGATGTCCTGACGGATGTTGGAGCAATGGAGCCTGAGGGATGGGAACAGGACGTTAGCTGCTTCTACGTTGGAGAAAAAGGCGGAGGCGCATTTCTTCTTCGGAAGAAGTCAAAAGAGGTTCTGGAACCAAAATATCTTTCGGCGTTTGGCCGCGATATGAACCTTAATATTCTTGGACTTATGGCATATAGTGCTAAAGCTGCCGGAGTAAAGTATTCGCCGGACACAAAGTTTTTTATTTCTGCTAAAAGAGCCAGTGTAAGAGAGTTGATAGGCAAATTATGTCCCGGTGTCACGCCTAAAAAAATGATCATAGGGAGAATGGGTGGCTAGAAAGCTGTACTTATAGCTGGCGATAAAAATAGCATATTGGACTAAGTAGGGAACTTTCATGTAACATCTATCTAAGCTGTTAAGTAAACAAGCAGAAGAAATGGAAACTGAAAGGAACAACCCGCAATGGCGCTTAGTCAAAAAACATTTAAACTTCAGAATGCATGTTGCTGCTTTATATGTATTTGTCTGACAACTACATATAAAGTAGATTTCTGTGCATAGAAAAGAAGTTAAATGTTATTAGGATTGTTCGGACAATAGCAGGCACAGAGGTGCCTGCTATTTTTTTGGAAAGAGAGGAGAAAAAAATGGAAAAAAGAACTTTAGGCAGAACAGTAAACAAAGTGCTGGCATCGGCAATTTTGGCATTGTCAGTTATGGGCTGCGGCACACAGGGAACAGAAAGCAGTGCTTCTTTAGAAAAAACAGTTTCAAATGAAAATGAGACGAGCGTTGTGCTTGCGGATCAGAATGAGGGAGAGAGCGGAACTGTTGAAAAGGAAGATGTTGAACTTCATCTTGCAGATATGAGTGTGTATGGAATAGCAATCTTTAACTACGCAGATCATATAGGTCTCCTTGATGGATATTTTGATGATCTTCCGCAATATAACGTAAATGTTACTTTATCCGAATGGGCAAGCGGCCCTGATCAGAACGTTGCTTTTGCAGCAAATGAAATTGATTTCTCAAGCATGGGCAACATACCTGCAGTTACAGGAGTTGTCAACGGATACGGAACAAAGATCATTGGTGTCAATTATCTTTATACCGACAGCTATCTTCTTGTAACAAGAGCAGGCTCGGGAGTTGAAAAGTTAGAAGACCTGAAGGGTAGAAATGTAGGAACATATGTGGGCACTGTTTCCCACTATGCGATTGCAAAGTACCTTGAATACGCAGGCCTGACAATAGATGATGTGAATCTTATAAATGTTGGCTCGGAAGCGGCCAATTCACTTAGAAACGGAGACATAGATGCAGCGGTATTTGGAAGAGTTGTTTCCCAGCAGCTGCAGGATGAGGGAACCGGCGTTATAGCGTCTGATGAGAGCGTGCCAATTTACAATTACGTGATAGGAAGACAGGCTTTCTACGAAAAGTATCCTGAGATAACAACCAAAGTACTTCAGCTTATCAATGACACTTGGGATTATGCTCTTGAGCACAGGGATGATTATATTGAGTTCTACGCAAATGCTTCGGGTTCAGAACTTGAGACTGTTCAGGCTTCTTATGCCGGAGATAATTTCCCAATCAAGCATGCAAAAGATTTTGATGACTCCGATTGGGAAAGATTTGAGAACTTTGTTGACTGGATGAAATCTGTTGAGTATGTGCCTGAGGATGTAACACCTGAGAGCCTCGTAAACAGGACTTTTGTTCAGCAGATACCTGCACCAAAGCAGTGATGTGACATAAGGAGGAGGGCTTTGATATGGCAACTTTATACTATAACGGAATAATAAGGACTGCAGATGACAGGCTGCCAGAAGCCGGAGCTGTTTTGGAAAAAGATGGGCTGATTGAAAAGGTATATCCTGTTGGGGCTAAGCTTCCTGGTAAGGGCGAGGAGAACATTGTATGGTATGACCTCAAAGGAAATACGCTTGTTCCTGGATTTATCGATGGTCATTCACATTTTTTCCAAAATGCCAGACTTGGGAAAACACTTAATGCATACGTTTCACCTAGGGGAAAGGCTGATTCTGTAGAAGAGTTGATAGATAGTCTCAAAGAACAGCTGAAGGATCCCAAGTATGCGGATGAAAAAATTCTTTTTGCACAGGGCTATGATGAGGCGGGTTATGCAGATCATCGCATTCCGACAAGATTTGATCTGGATGAGATCACAGACAGACCCCTTGCTGTCACGCATATTTCGGGGCATAATACGATCTTTAATTCTGCAGCCCTTGAACTGGCTGGGATTGATGACTCTTTTGAACCCGGAGAGGGTGGCTCTGTTGGACGTTTCGCTGATAAGAGGCTTACAGGAGTTTTTTATGAAAGAGCTGTAGATGCTGTGCTTCCTAAACTTAGAGCCCTCGAAGGCGACGTCCTTCGCGAAGGAATTGATGATGCAGTTCGTTCCTATGCTTCCGTGGGAATAACAACTGCTCAGGATGGAGGGACTAAGCCCAAAGATGTTGCAGCCTTCAGAGCCCTTGCGGCAGACGGGAAACTTCCATTTGATGTGCTTAGCTATGTATTGGGAGATGGCTACAGAGAAGCTATTGGAGATAAATCTCCTGAGGAACTGGCCACATCCTATAAGGACCACTATCGTGTTGCAGGACTAAAGCTATTCCTCGATGGCTCGCCTCAGGCCAAGACTGCCTGGCTGTCAAAACCCTATCATGTCATTCCTGAAGGTCTTTCAGATGATTACAACGGGTATGGCACGAAAACCGACGAAGAGCTTTATGAGCTGGTAAAAGAAGCTGTGGAATCAGGCTGGCAGATAAATGTCCATACAAATGGAGACGAAGCTATAGAACAGCTCATCAGAATATATTCAAAGGTTCTTGAAGAAGTTGGAAACAAAAAAGACTTAAGACCTGTATCTATTCATTGCCAGACTGTTCGCGACGATCAGCTTAAGAGGATGAAAAAACTCGGTATTATTGCAAGCTTTTTTGTAGACCATGTCTATTACTGGGGGGACTACCACTCATCATCTGTCCTTGGTCCTGAGAGAGCAAGAAGAATCAGTCCTCTGGCAAGTGCACTTGATCTTGGAATCAATTTTTCCATACATCAGGATACACCTGTTACAGTGCAGAATCCTATTTTTGCAATACACAATGCCGTAAACCGAAAGACAAGAAACGGAGAGCTTTTAGGACCTGAGTTCAGAATCACACCATGGCAGGCTCTCAAAGCAGTAACGCTTCACACGGCATATCAGATTTTTGAAGAGAATGAAAAGGGAAGCATCACGGAGGGGAAAAAGGCTGATTTTGCGGTGCTTTCAGCTGATCCACTTACTGTTGTCCCCGACAGCATCAAAGATATCAAAGTGGAAGCAACAATTAAAGGTGGCGATGTAATATTTGCCCGAAATGGAGGAGACGGGAAGCAATGATAGGGTATCAGAAGGAAGCGAAAAAGAGTGGTGTATTTAACCGAATAGGAGATATCATCCTTGCAGTTATTGTTCCGGTACTGATCATTGTTTTTTGGGAAACTGGTGTAAAAAACGGAATCATAAACGGAAATGTGGTTCCGGCACCATCCCGCCTGATCAAAGCTTTAGCAGATTTGGTTTCTTCAGGAAAACTCCAGCAGGGACTACTTGTCAGCTTCAGGCGAGTTCTGACGGGTTTTTTTGTAGCTTCTTTTATAGGTATAGTAATAGGATTTCTGATGGGTATTTTCAGACCATTTAACCAGGCTCTGTCATCTCTTGTAAATATCCTTCGTCCAATTCCGACGATAGCGCTGGTTCCTATTTTTATCATAGTACTCGGCCTAGGGGAACCGGCGAATATTGCAATCATAGTGGTTGGGGCTGTATGGCCCATACTTCTTAACACCACAACGGGAGTTCTAAGTGTGGACCGAAAGCTTATGGAACTTGCCTATGTATACAGAATAGGGAAAAGAAAAACTCTTTTCAGGATCATACTTCCATCAGCGCTGACAAGCATAATAACGGGACTCAGGATTGGAATAGGCGGAGCCTGGATGAGTGTTGTTGCAGCTGAGATGATAGGCGCAAGCAGCGGTATCGGATATATGATCATGTTTGCCAAGTCTCTTGCGCAGGCAGCAAACATGTATGTACTTGTTCTGGTAATAGGTGTGATAGGTTTCCTTATTGACAGGATTCTTCTTACTTTCCAGAAAGCAGTAATGAAAAAGTTTGCATGAGAAAAATTTGGAGGTAAAAAAATGCCGGAGCAAGTACTAGAGAATAAGACAGAAAAAGAGCAGGACAAAACTGAGTCAATCCTGAGCATAAGGCATCTGGGAAAGCGTTTTCAGATTGGAAACGAGTCTGTTGATGTTCTAAAAGATATAAATCTTGAAGTTAAAAAAGGCGAAGTCGTATCGATCATTGGCTCCAGCGGATGCGGAAAGAGCACTCTTTTGAAGCTTATAATTTCACTTGAGGATGTGAGTGAAGGAGAGATCCGTATAGAAGATAAAGTGATTGATGGCCCTTCTGAAAAGTGTAGCATGATCTTTCAGGAAGCAAGGCTGTTTCCCTGGCTTTCAGTGGAACAAAATATTGAGTTTACACTTGACACAAAGGATGAGAGATACAGGCATGATAAAAAGAAAGTAAAGGATACAGTTCAGGATTATATAAATCTTGTGGGCCTTCAGGGATTTGAAAAGGCCGTTCCTTCCCAACTTTCAGGAGGCATGCAGCAAAGAGTAAGCATTGCGAGAGCTCTTTCTACAAATCCAGAAATACTTCTTCTTGATGAACCATTTGGAGCATTGGATGCATTCACAAGAATCAGCATGCAGGAAGAGACGCTGCGCATTTGGGAAAAAGAGCGTACGACAATGATTCTTGTAACTCATGATATCGATGAAGCTATCTATCTTTCTGACAGGATAATCGTACTATCGTCAAAGCCGGCTAACATAAAGGCAGATATTAAGGTATCTCTTCCAAGACCTAGAGAAAGAAGCAGCATTGATTTTCTGAATTTAAGGCGCAAAGTGATGCTGGCGCTGTTTGACAAGGGGCAGTTTGCCCATGATATTGAATACTACATTTGATCAGGCAGGAGGAGTGATATATGGAAATAGATAAAAGCTGGAGGGAAAATGAACTTGGCATCCGGGAAGTAATTGCAAAGTACCCTGAAGTTTCCCCATTTGTGATCATAAAGACAGATGCCCAGAGGCGAGGCGTAGTCTACACTGAAAGAGCCCTTGAGAGGGTGGATACAAATATTCATCAGACCCAGAGCAGGAATTTTTGCATGGAAAAGGCTGACAATACACCATTTTCTTTGCTCCTTAGAGATGGCACAAGTGTGCTGACAAACACTGGAGCTGTAGCAACAAAAAGGGAGCCGATGATAGTTGATGTTGTCGATGATAAGATCATGCTTCTTGATGGAGATGATCCTCTTGAGGAGGTCTTTTATTGGGAAAAGCCTGCTTTTTATGACAAGGTTACGAGCAGTGGAAAACCTATGTGGCACATAGCCTGGGCAAGACCGCAGAGAATTGATCTTAATCCCAACCAGTTTTGCCAGTTTTGGGAAACACCGGGACATGGATGTAAATACTGCGCAATTGCGGCAACCTACAAAAAGAATGACAAGCCGCAGTTCATTGATCTAAAGGATATCTCAGAGACTGTGGCAGAGGCACTTAAGGAAGACGGCAGATTTACAAGTATATTCCTGACAGGTGGAACAATCTTAAATGGCAATAAGCTTCTTGATGATGAGCTTGATAACTACATCAGAATTCTTAAAGAGATTGGCAAGAACTTTGGCGGAAAGAGATTTCCGAGTCAGCTTATCGCAACCGCTTTTGACAGGCAGCAGCTTCAGAGACTATACGATGAGACTGGACTTATGAGCTATACAGCTGATATCGAAGTCCTCGATGAGAAGCTGTTTGGATGGATATGCCCGGGAAAAGCAGCAAGAATAGGCTATAGAGAGTGGAAAGAGAGACTCTATCAGGCCGCTGACATTTTTGGACGAGGTTATGCTAATGCCGGAATTGTGGCAGGAGTGGAAATGGCTAGGCCTGAAGGTTTTACTGACGAAGAAGAGTCGCTTGGAAAGATGCTTGAAGAGGCAGAAGATCTTGCTAAAAATGGGGTGTCAGTAGTTGAATGCGTTTGGAATGTGGCGCCAGGTTCTATTTTCTTTAATCAGACCACACCATCCCTTGAGTATTATGTAAGACTCGCAAAAGGTCTGGATGGGCTTCGTAGACAATACAACATAAATATTGATATGGACAACTATCGAAGATGTGGAAATCATCCTGACACTGATCTTTCAAGAGTATGGTGACTTTAAGAATATTTAAATGGAGCAGAAAGGTAAAAAGCTAATGGGAACACTTATAAATGAACGGCTTAGGGCACTTTTAAATGACCCGGAAAGTATAAAAGTTTTGGCGACCACAGATCCGGATGGAACTCCGCATGTTGTGTTTAAGGGCTCCATCCGTGAAGGGGAAAATGGTTTTATCAAATACTGGGAACTTATTGAAACATCAAGGTCACAGCGCAATATGGTTAACAGTATCTGGTTTGGAAAAAAGGTTGCGATAAATGTGCGACGTGGATCGGAGAGCTATGAGATAATAGGAGAGCCATACCGCGCGATAATCTCAGGACGAGAATTTGAAAAAGAGTATAAGCTCGCCAGGGAGAGAGGAGACTTGGACCTCTCAACTGTTTGGCTCATCCGACCTTTGGAAGTTCGCAACGAAACATTTGAGAGCCGCTATGAAACGGAGGATGCTTCGCATCCGATACTCAGGCATCTGGACAGACTGACTGTATAGGAATGATATCTTAGATGAAATTACAGAAACACGCATTTACTGCGGGTTTCGTGAGAAAGTGATTCAGGAGTCAACCAAGCCCCATCGACGAAGTCGATTTAAATTGGCTTGGTTGATGCATTCTTGAACTTTATGTTCAAGAATGATATCTTAGATGAAATTACAGATAATGTACAAGGCATCGCTGTAGCTATGGGCTTTGGCGATGCCTTTTTGTTGTTGAACACAAAAAGTTCACATTTTCCTATCTTGAAAATTGTTTTTGAATGAGTATAATGAAAATTCGTTGACGTTCAGTCGACTACTTCCGCGAGAATTCTCTCGACGGTTTTTCACACATTTACGTAATAAGCATGCACAGTGATTTTGATAGGGGTAATGCTGTCTCTTTTGCTGCGCGTGCGCATAGAAAGGGAAAAAAATGAAGGTAGGAAAAGGAAGAAAAAACAAGGCAAACAATTCTGTTATGACTCTTTTGAGAAAACTTAAAAGACATGACACCTTTGTAGTCGCAGTAGCTGTTGTGCTTGCAGTTGCGTTATGTGGAGGACTGATCTACATAAGTACACCTGTTGTAGCAGATGCAGCAAAGGAAGAATTTATCGAAAGTGAGAAAGAGACTAATAAGTTCACTGAGGATAAACTTCAGGAAATACGTGACTATCTTACGGAAATGGACAAGATAATCACAGACAGTCAGGAAAGTCTCAATATGCTTGATGCAAAGTCAGAGAGCACCAATACCACAACAAATGAGACGATCACTAATAACACCGAGAAACTTCGCACTGAGACAAAGGAAGTAAAGTCCGACACCGAGAAGCTCATTGTCGAGACCGAGATGATTGCGACAACAATAAATGAAAAGGTGATCGAACTTGATGAAAGACTTGATGATGTGCATGATCATATCAGCGACACAATCAATAAGATCGACACTGTAAAGACAGAATTCGAGGAGACCAACAGACATAACATCGAGCAGATCACAAAGGATTTTGACGAGATAGACAAAGACCTCAGCCAGATCCAGAAGGATTATGAGATCGCAACAAAGAAGACAAAAGAACTTGCTGAGGACATTGAAGAACTTATCATCAAGGGCAACACAGAGCTTGCTGATACTCTGCAAAAAGATAAGGAAGCACTGGATAAGACTCTTGAGAATGACAAGAAGCTCCTTGAAGAGTCAATAAACAATAATAGTAATGCGATTGCAAGGAGCAATGAGGAAATTCAGAAATCTCTTGCTGAGAAAAGCAGTGACCTAAATGAAGCGCTGCGCACAGGAAATGCAGGTATTCACAAATCTCTGGATGATAGCACTGCGAAATTAAATAATTCAATATCTGAAGGCAATGATAGATTAAATAATGCAATTTCAGGCAGCAGTGAGAAGCTCACAAACCAGATTGATGATAAGAGTAAGGCACTTGAGGAATCAATCAAGGTTGGTAATGAGAGCCTCACAGACACAATGACCAAGAACCATGAGAGCCTCACAGATTCAATGAATAAGAACCATGAGAATCTCACGGACACAATGAATAAGAACCATGAAAGTCTTACAGATTCTATAACTAAGAATAGTGAGAGTCTTCAGAACTCTCTTACAGAAAAAACTGATGATCTCAAGAATACAGTTAAGGAAGGTAACGAAAGCTTAGAAAAATCCCTCAATGAGAAAAATGAGGCACTTAATAACAAAATCGCAGCCAACCATGAGAATCTCACAGATTCTATAGCTAAGAATGGTGAAGCTTTTCAGAAATCTCTTGCAGAAACAACTGACGATCTTAAGAATACAGTTAAGGAAGGCAACGAAAACTTAGAAAAATCCCTCAATGAGAAAAATGAGGCACTCAATAACAAGATTGCAGCCAACCATGAGAGTCTTACAGATTCAATAGCTAAGAATGGCGAAGCTCTTCAGAAATCTCTTGCAGAAACAACTGACGATCTTAAGAATACAGTTAAGGAAGGCAACGAAAGCTTAGAAAAATCCCTCAATGAGAAAAATGAGGCACTCAATAACAAAATCGCAGCCAACCATGAAAGTATTACTGATTCCATAAATAAGAATTACGAGAATCTTAGCAAGTCTATTGATAAAAACGCAGGTGACATCAATGCTTCAATAGCATCATCAAATGAAGCTATCAGGAAATCAATCACTGATAAGCATGACAGTCTTTCAAAATCTATCAGCAAGTATAATGAGGATCTTGCAAAATCTGTTGCGACAGGCAATACTGGACTTTCCAGCGAAATCAGCAAAGGCAACAAAACAATCCAGGACTCTATAACAAGTGGCAATGCTGGAATCAAAGATTCAATCGCAAGTGGCAATGCAGGAATCAAAGAGTCAATCACAACCGGCAATGCGGGAATAAAGGATGCAATTGCAAATGGCAATAAGGATGTGAAGAGTTACGTTGGAAATGAGAGCAGCAGTATAAAGAAGGCAATAACTGACAGTAATACTGCTAACTCCAATAACTATGCAGCTCTTTTGAAAAAGCTTAACAGTATCTACGATGTCATGACTGCTCAGAACACTGAGATGATCAAGACCTTCAGAAATGATATAAGCACACTCAGCAAGACACTGACAGATAAGATTGATGGTATTGATAAGGACATCAAAAAATATAATTCCGACGTTAATACAAAGATTGATAATGTAAATTCTACTGTTAACGGAAAATTTGAATCGGTTAATAAGAAGATGGACAGCGCAAACTCAACCATGAATAATAAGATCGATGGTGTGAATTCATCGGTAACAAAAGGTTTTACCGACACCAATAACAAGATGAATGAGAAAATGGACAGCGTAGGTTCATCTGTAAACAATAAACTTGATCAGGTGAACTCAAATATGAGCACCAAGATTGACAGTATAAATAATACTGTTGGAAATGATATAGGAAATCTGAAGGATTATATTAAGGGAGAAATTGGTGGCGTAAACACCAAGCTTAACCAGGTTTTTCAGCGTGTGAGTGATGGCAAAAAGCTCTTGGCATCCACATTACTCACTAAGGGAGTGACTATAAGGGAGGATGCCACATTTTTAGAAATCAGTAATGCAATAGCAAATATTCCTACACAAGTGGTTGTTGAGAGCATGCCTGGGACTGTTGTCTATGACAGACACTATCATCAGGACGGAACCGGAGCAACTACAGAAGAGAGTTATGTTCCTGCTTCGAGGGCCGGAGGTTGTTTCTGGCAGGAAGTAAAGCACACTCATACAGATAGCTGTTATGAGCAAAAATACTACTACACATATATAACTGATGAAGGCACCTATGTTGTAGACAACGGCCCGGATTATCACGACGGCAGAACCTGGTATAAGGTCAGATGCCCGCGCTGTAATAAGGACTATTTTGCAACCAATCTTTCACATGAAGAGGGTTCCTACAGCATTACCGAGGCAGAGGCAAGAGGTAAGGGAAAGTATACAACACATACAGTATATGATCTTGTCTGTGGAATGGATGAAAATACGGTGGTTGGTTATGGCCCAAGCTGCGGATATGTGCATGGTCAGATACTTGGTGCTTACATTGATTGCAGAACTGGCAGCAATTACAATACTTCACAGAATGCAGCGTATCTCAATGCTTCTATGATGAAGAAACCGACATCGCTTGATATTATCAGCTCTTTTGACATAAATGCATACGCTAATTCTGATAAAGACCTTGAAACAGATGAAAATGTGTGGGGTGAGCCTTTAGATGACTCTGACGGCTGGCTGTTTGGTGAATTCAATAATATAGAAGAAAAAGAAATTGATGGCGATGAATCTTTTGACGAGGCATCAGATGAGAATTCGGATGATTTAACTAAGGGCAAGGATGAGAACACTTATATCTTAGAGGAAAAAGAATCAGGAAACGAAGAGCGAGATGTCGAAGAGCCGAAGAATACGGATGATGATATGTAAACATATACGATTGACATGAGTATTATGTTTGGAAAAGCAGGCGCCATGAGGTTATGAAGAGGCTTCCTTGCATTATTTTTGTCGGTGCATTACAATGTAGTTTGTTGTAGTAGATATAGCACAGAATATGACTTTTCATTAGTCAGAGATTGGAGTGACAGAAATGACAAAAATTGATATTATATCCGGCTTTTTGGGAGCAGGTAAGACTACTCTTATCAAAAAGCTTTTGAAGGAAGCATTAAATGGCACAAAGGTAGTTCTTATTGAGAATGAGTTTGGCGAGATCGGTATTGACGGCGGATTCCTTAAGGAGTCAGGAATTGAGATCACTGAGATGAATTCAGGATGTATCTGCTGTTCACTAGTTGGCGATTTTGAAACATCACTTAAGCAGGTTATGGATCAGTATGCGCCTGAGAGAATCCTTATCGAGCCTTCAGGTGTTGGCAAACTTTCAGATGTTATGAGAGCTATCCAGAATATTGCAGATACATCACCTGATATGGAGCTTAACAGCGCTGTTACAGTTGTTGATGCTTCTAAAGCCAAGGTTTATATCAAGAACTTTGGTGAGTTCTTCATCAACCAGATTGAGAATGCCGGAACTATCGTACTTACCAGAACAGATAAGGCAGATCAGAAGAAGATTGAAGAGGCTGTAGACCTTATTCGTCAGCACAATGCAAAGGCAACAATCATTACAGCTCCTCTTAATGATATTACAGGAAAAGAGATTCTTGATACTTTCGAAGGAAACAATGATCTTGAGGCTGAGCTCCTTAAGCTTGTAATGGAGCAGGAAGCTGAAGAGCATCATCATCACCATCATCATGGCAGCCACAAGACTGTTGCAGAGGATGGATCTGTTGTATACAGCGCTCATCACGATGATGACGATGAGGACGAGTGCTGCTGTCACCATCACCATGATGACGAGGATGAGGAGCATGAGTGCTGCCATCACCACCATCATGACGAGGATGAGGACGAGCATGAGCACCATCATCACCACCATCATGACGAGGATGAGGACGAGCATGAGCACCATCATCACCACCATCATGATGAGGAGGATGAGGACGAGCATGAGTGCTGCCATCATCACCATGATGACGAGGATGAAGATGAGCATGAGCACCATCATCACCACCATCATGACGATGAGGATGAGGACGAGCATGAGCATGAGCATCACCATCATCACCATGGACATGATGCCCATGAAGTATTTGTAAGCTGGGGAATGGAGACTCCTCTTAAGTATACTCATGATGAGATCAGAGGAATGCTCGATCAGCTTGAGGACGAGGAGAGATTTGGAATCGTTCTTCGTACAAAGGGTGTAGTTCCAAGCCAGACAGGCGAGTGGATCGAGTTTGACTATGTTCCCGGAGAAGCTGATGTCAGAACAGGAGCAGCTGATGTTACCGGTAAGTTCTGTGTAATCGGTTCAGCACTTAAGGAAGAGAATCTAGAGAAGCTTTTCCGCAGACTTTAATACAAAAGATATTTGAAATTTAGGAGATAAGTATAAGGACAATCTTAGCTTCCTGAACTTTGCGTTCAAGAAGCTAAGATTGTTCTATGCGTTTTTATCATGATAAGGAGAAATAAGTTGAAGCCGGTATATATAATTAATGGATTTCTTGACAGTGGAAAGACAGACTTTTTCCGTTACACAATAGCTCAGCCTTACTTCCGAACAAAGGGCAAGACACTTCTTATTGTTTGTGAGGACGGCGAAAATGATTATGAGGAGAAGCTTTTGAAGGGCACCAATACGGTTATTGAGCGTATTGAGGACGAGGAGGATTTCAATCCCGATGCTCTTGTTGCACTTGATGCCAAGCACAATCCTGAGAGAATTCTTGTTGAATACAATGGCATGTGGAATTACAAGAATATGAGACTTCCTGTAATGTGGAATCTTGAGCAGCAGATTACTGTTATCGATGCATCAAGCTTTGAGCTGTATTTTAGCAATATGAAGTCTCTTCTTGCAGAGCAGATCCGTAATTCTGATCTCATTCTTTTTAACAGATGTGATGGCATTGAGGATCTTGCTTCATATAAGAGAAATGTGAAGGCTATCAATCAGAAGGCTGATATCATTTTTGAGGATAAAGATGGTGAGGTTGATGTGACTCTTGATGAGGACCTTCCGTTTGACTTAAATTCTGATCCTATCGAGCTTAATAACTATGGCTATGGTATGTTCTATCTCGATGCTCTTGATCATGTTGAGAGATATGAGGGTAAAAATGTGAGATTCAAAGGTATGGTTCTTAAGCCTGAAGAGTTCCCTGAGAACAGATTTGTTCCCGGAAGAATGGCTATGACTTGCTGCGCAGAAGATATGCAGTTCTTAGGCTTTGCTTGCGAGTATGATAACGTGGACAGCCTTAATGAGAAGGACTGGGTTTTAGTTACAGCCAAGGTTGTTAAGCAGTTTGTTCCAGAGTATCAGGGTGAAGGCCCTGTACTTATCGCTCAGTCTGTAGAGAAAACTTCTGCACCTGAGAATCAGGTAATAGATTTTTCAAATCCAAACCAGTAATAAACTAAGAGGTGTAGAGTGTTTAATTATATTCCATTACAGTGGTTGTTTTTATTCTATTTCTACAGTTTTCTGGGCTGGTGTTGGGAATCATTGTACGTTTCAATTTTAGAAAAGAGATTTGTAAACAGGGGCTTTATGCGAGGCCCCTTTTTGCCTTTATATGGATGCGGCGGCACCATGATGCTGATAGTTTCGAGGCCGTTTTATGACAACATAATCCTGGTCTATATCGCCGGATGTATTGGTGCAACCGTGTTGGAATACATAACAGCTATTGTTATGGAGACTCTTTTTAAAGTCAGATACTGGAGTTACTCCCATAAGAAATTTAACTACAAGGGCTATATTTGCCTTGAATCAACGCTCTTCTGGGGAGTCCTGACTGTACTGTTTTCCCATTACTTCCAGGTTCCTGTGGAAAAAATGCTTCTTATGATCCCCTACAGAGTGCTTTCTGTCGTTACAGTATTGACAACAGCCTACATAAGCTTTGATTTTGCCATAGCTTTCAAGACTGCCATCGAACTTAGAGATGTTCTTATCTACATGGAAAGAGCTAAAAATGAGATGGCGAAAATTCAAAAGCGTCTTGATGTGATCATTGCATTTAGGGGAGAGGTAGTTAAAGAAGGCATAGAGAGCAGACTCGATGTACTCAGCTCATCCCTTGAGAAATCCTTTAACAGTGTAAGAGAAAAGATATCCCTCAACCCTTCAGCTTATGTGAATGGGGCAAAAGAGGAAGTGGTAGAGCTCTACACCAAATACAGAGTTTTGATGTCAAGATTCACACCTCCTTCACCAATAAGGAGTTTCTTTGACTGGTACAGAAACCGCACACTTCTGGATAACACCAACATGTACTCTGAGAAATTCAAGCTCAGCCTTGAAGAATTAAAAGAGCGTGCTGCTCAAAACAGAGATTCTGAAAAATAAGCAGAAAAAAGAGAATAGCAGCACTGGAAAATAAGCGTATATCCAAGAATACTTGGTTTAATAAAGACAGGCTTCATGAAAATGAGGAAATTTTGCTGGTTTCCTCGTTTTCACGAAGCCTGTCTTATATTAAATAAAAAATTTTTAGTCTGTGTTATCGAGCTTAAGTACACTGAGGAATGCGGACTGTGGTACTTCCACATTTCCAATCTGGCGCATCTTCTTCTTACCTTCTTTTTGCTTCTCAAGAAGCTTCTTCTTACGTGAGATGTCACCGCCGTAACATTTTGCAAGTACGTCTTTTCTGTATGCCTTAACAGTTTCTCTAGCTATAACTTTTCCGCCGACAGCTGCCTGAATAGGTATCTCAAACATATGCCTTGGAATCTCATCCTTGAGCTTCTCGCACATTTTGCGGCCTCTCTCGTAGGCCCCTTCCTTGTGAACGATGAAGGAGAGGGCATCGACTTCTTCTCTGTTGATGAGGATGTCGAGCTTAACAAGATCAGATTTCTCGTATCCTTTGAGTTCGTAGTCAAAGGAAGCATATCCTCTTGAGCGTGACTTAAGTGCGTCAAAGAAATCATAAATGATCTCATTAAGAGGAAGCTCATATTTAAGAATTGCTCTGGACTGCTCAATATAATCTGTACTCAGATACTTACCACGTCTCTCCTGACAGAGCTGCATGATCGCACCGACATAATCAGTTGTCACCATGATCTCACCGTTAACAATAGGCTCCTCCATATAATCAATCTCGGATGGATCAGGAAGATTGGTAGGATTGGTAAGATCAAAGCAGGTGCCGTCAGTCTTGTGAACCTTGTAAACTACGGAAGGAGCTGTAGTAACGAGGTTGAGATCATATTCTCTTTCAAGTCTCTCCTGGATAACTTCAAGGTGAAGAAGTCCAAGGAAACCGGCTCTGAATCCAAAGCCAAGAGCCTGAGATGTCTCCGGCTCATAGAAAAGAGAAGCATCATTGAGCTGCAACTTTTCAAGGGCATCTCTAAGATCTGAATAATGAGCTGAATCTGCGGGGTAAAGACCGCAGTAAACCATCGGCATTACCTTTTTATATCCGGGAAGTGGCTCAGCACAAGGATTTGCGATATCTGTTACTGTATCACCAACGCGGGTATCCTGAATATTCTTGATGGATGCTGTGAAATATCCAACTTCTCCTGCAGTGAGCTCGTCACTTGCAATGAATCTGCCGGGACCAAAGTATCCAACTTCAACAACTTCAGCTTCGGCATTTGTTGCCATGAATCTAACCTTCATGCCTTTTTTGACAACGCCGTCTCTTACCCTTACAAATACGATAACTCCGCGGTAGGAGTCATAAATGCTATCAAAAATAAGTGCCTGAAGAGGCTTTGAAATATCTCCGACAGGAGCGGGTATCTTTGTTACAACTGCCTCAAGTACGTCCTCGATGCCAAGACCATTCTTGGCAGAGATAAGTGGTGCGTCCTGAGCTTCGATACCGATTACATCTTCAATCTCATCCTTAACCTCCTGAGGCATTGCGCTTGGAAGGTCAATCTTATTGATAACAGGGAAAACATCGAGGTCATGATCGAGAGCCATATATACATTGGCCAAAGTCTGTGCCTCAACACCCTGTGATGCATCAACTACAAGAATGGCTCCATCGCAGGCTGCAAGGCTTCTGGAAACCTCATATCCAAAGTCTACGTGACCGGGAGTATCTATCATATTGAATGTGTACTCCTGACCATCTTTGGCCTTATAGATCATTCTGACAGCCTGTGACTTGATGGTGATTCCTCGTTCCCTCTCTATATCCATGTTGTCGAGGACCTGATTCTGCATCTCTCTTAAGGTCAGAACGCCGGTCTTCTCGATCATTCGATCGGCAAGAGTAGACTTACCATGATCGATATGCGCAACTATACAAAAATTTCTAATCTTACTCTGATCCACTAAAACACCTCATTACATGCTAATGTATTTCTAATTCAAGAATTTTGCTTTATAATAATACCATGCCACAGACCAAAAATCTATTGACAGTTTATAGTTTTTAATCTAAAATATTTCTACGTATGTGGCATTAACTGTCCGTGTCCGGCTTAATGCGCACACGAACATTGTAAATAT
>JAEEGL012491227.1_pt1 | contig 19350 bp, 11 predicted proteins | sample 9134231 | NCBI WGS metagenome assembly JAEEGL01 (sample SAMN16246548, study PRJNA631951) | gut metagenome | biome: gut microbiome; feature: rumen; material: fiber-attached | host: Bos | place: Iran: Karaj | collected 2018-10
CGCAAAGCAGACCCCAAGGCGCGGGGGCTTTTTCAGCATATCGAGCGATTCCGAAAGGATCTGCTCGAACGAAACGAAACTGCCGTCGTAAAAGTAACCCGCGTCCCGCGCCCATGCCGGGCAGCGTTTTTCGTCCCAAAATTCGCGTGGATCGTTGACATGGATCAGCAGCGGGATATCGTTTTCCTCCGCATAGGCATACAGCGGATCGCGCGCGGAATCGTTCTGCGCGATCCCCCACCGCCGCCGCTCGGTCGGCTTGTTTTCGATCCTTTTCAGCCCGTCGAAGCCGAGCGCCCACAGCGTTTCAAGCTCTTTTCGGTAATCATACGCATCCCGATGGTGCAGCCCGCCGAGCGCATACCGATGCGAAACGCCGTCCGTTTCGGCCGCCTCCCGCTCGCCGTCCAGCTTCCACGCGATCGCAAGCGCGTTCTGCGCCGCGTCGTCCATGCCCTCGACCGAAAGCAGATTGGCGTCGGTATAGCCGTAGCCGGTCTCGATCCGCCATAGCTCGTCCGTCGCATCGGGCCCGCCGCCGAGAACATGCACATGCGCGTCAAACCACGGTCTCATGCGTTCGGGTACTCGTTGCACAGCAGGCGGTAAGGGGCTTCGTCCTCGTCGATGGCCGGGAAGCGCCCCGGCACGTCGTAGAAGCGATTGTCGGTGTTGTCGTCGTTGCACATCGAAACCTCGCCCACGATCACGTCGCCGGTGCCCTTTTTGCCCCAGAACGCGTGATAGAGATATTGCGTATAGGTCACGCTCTGCCCCGGCTGCAGTTCGAGATACCCGCCTGCGGGGATCGTCAGCTTCACGCCGTCGGACACGATCTCAACCGGGTTCACAAGGTCGAGCTCCTCGTTTTCGGTCGCGTTATACAGCTGCATCATCAGCACCCCGCCGCCGCGGTTGATGATGTCCTCCATCTTGTACCAATGGAAGTGCAGCGGTGTGACCTGTCCCTCGCGCGCGATCAGGATTTTTTCGGCATAGGGCTTCGGATACTTGCCCGGCTCCTTGGCGTTGCCGTTGCGGATCGTCAGCGCGGTCAGGCCGATATTGTCGAAATCGCCCGCGCCGAAGTCCGTCACGTCCCAGCCGAGCGCGTTGTCCCGGATCTCGTCACATTCGTGACCCTTCTCGGCCCACTCCTCGGGCGTCCAGTTGAAAAACGGCGCAAGGCGGATCTGATGCGCCGCCAAAAGCGCTTCCGTTTCGCGGATGATTTGATTGATTTGGGAACGTTTCATAAAGCTCCTTTCGTGCCGCATCAGCGGTCAGGTTCGTTGTACCAGAATGGATTTAATTTCAAACGGATGGAACGGCAGAACCAGCTCGCCGTTTTCCCACGTATACGCTTCCCCCGTTGGCTCCTCCAACAGATTGCAGATCGCCGCCGGCGCATAACCCGCAAGTGCAAGCCGCGCGGTCGTCGCGCCGCCCTTGGCCTCATAGAGCCGCAGGACGAGTTGATCGCTGTCCTCGGCCTTTTTGACGGTTTCGAGCACCGTCGTGCCCGCCGTGACCCGGAATGGACACAGCGCCGTTTCGCCGCCCGCGCCGACGGCGCTTAGGTGCGGCAGCGGGTAGGTCAGCCGGTAGCCCTCCGCGATCACGCCGCCGTCATACGCATCGCCGCCGTGCGGCAGTAGCGCATAGGTGAACGCATGTTCGCCGATATCGCCGTGCTCGGCAGGGCAGTTCTGACTGCGCAGCAGGCAAAGGTCGAGCACGTTGTCCCACACCTTATAGCCGTATTTGCAGTCCGCCAGCAGCGCCGCGCCGCCCGCCGCGTCGGTCATATCGACCCAGCGCTGCGCGCAGACCTCAAACTTCGCCTCGTCCCACGACGTATTGTGATGCGTCGGACGGTCGAGGTGGCCGAACTGGATTTCGCACGTTGCGTGATCCGTGACGATCGAGGTCGGGAACGAAACGCGCAGCATTTGGTATTCCTCCTGCCAATCCGCATGACAGTCGAATCTAAGCCGTGCGCTGCCCTTTTCGAGCGTGATCGTCTGCCAAAGCGTCGAGTGCTCGCCGACCGCATAAGTTAGACGCACGCCCTCGGCGGTCTCGGTTGAAAACCGTTCGCAGGCCGTGCAGATCGCCCGCTGCCCCTGTTCATGCAGATACGCCTTGTTGATGTCCCAATGCGTCAGCTCGTCGGGGTAGAGCGTCAAAACGTTGCCGGGTTGATCGTTCGCCAAAGGCCGTCTGCCCGTGCGCTTATCGTATAGGTCGGTGATCGTGCCGTCCGGATGAACGGTCACGCAAAGGTATTCGTTTTCGAGCGTGTACGGCGGCTGCTGTGCCGACACGGTTGTGCGCGCTTGGGGGATCTCGCCATCGAGCCACACCGCGCTGCACGGCGGCAGCGTGACCGGCGCAAAGCCGCTGCCGATCCGCTCGGTTCGCGCAAACGGCGACGGATTCAGCACGACCGTGCCATGCGCACCGGCCCTGCCCATGTGCTTGGTCAGCGCAGCAAGGGCTTCCTGCAGCTTCCCCTCGGCCTGCTCATGCAACTCGGCATAGCGCGCCTGCGTCTGCTCATACACAGGCGGGATCGCGGAACCGGGCAGACAGTCGTGAAACTGGTATAACAGCACATCCTCCCACGCGCTTTTCAGCCATGCCGCCGGGTACTCGTAACCGTCCGTACCGAGCGCAAGCGACGCCGCAAGCTCCAACGCATGCAGGTCGGTTTCGAGCGTGCGGTTCCACCGCTTTTGCCGCGCAATCGAGGTATAGGTGCCCTGATGCCGCTCAAAGTACAGCTCGCCGTGCCATGCGCGATAGCGGTCGGCGTCCTTGGCGATTCGGTTGAAAAAGTCCACGACAAACTCGTCCTCAAACGGCGGACAGCCCTTGAGGTTCCGGGTCCGCCTGCGCCGCTCGACATGCTCCAAGCCCGGCCCGCCGCCGCCGTCGCCGAGGCCGAACAGCTCCAGTCCGCGCGGGCAAAGGTCCTTGTCGGTGTCGTGGTAATAGCCGTACAGCGCCATCTGCGGCACGACTGCCGAGGTGTAGCTGTTTTCGGGCGGCATGTGCGTCAGAACGCGCGTCCCGTCGAGCCCGTGCCACCAGAACGTATAGCGCGGGAAGCGGTTCGTGTCGTTCATGGACAACTTGTTGGTCGTAAAGTAGGGCACATCCGCGAGCTTCAACAGCTGCGGCAGCGCCGCCGAATAACCGAAAACGTCGGGCAAAAAGCAAACGCGCATATCTTTATGAAATTCTTCGCGGAAAAAACGTTTGCCGTACAGCAGCTGCCGCGCGAGCGATTCGCCGCAGGGCAGGTTCGTGTCGCACTCGATATACAGCGCGCCGACGATTTCGAGCCGCCCCTCCTCCACGCGGCGTAAAAGCCGCCGGTACAGGGACGGATACTGCGCCTTCAGCCACCGGTAGACCGGCGCCTGGCTCAGCGTAAACTGATAGTTCGGATCAATATCCATGATCCGCAGCACATTTGCGATCGTGCGCGCGCTCTTGCGGTAAGTCTCGCGCTCCGTCCAAAGGAACAGCAGATCGAGATGACTGTGCCCGATGGCGGAATACACGTAATCGGGATGCTCATTTTTTCTGTCCAGCACCTCGGCAAGAATCCGGCGCACCTCGGTCAGCGCGTCCTGCTGCAAAACAAGCTGCGTCCTTTTGGTCGGTTCGGTTTCCGCGTCCGGCCAGATCGAAAGGCGCTCGCCCGCGGCTTCGATGGCGCTCGGCGTTTCGTCGGTAAAGTATGCGTCGCGGCCGAAAAACGGCGTGGCGCCGGACTGCATGCCTTCCGCTTCGGAATAGGTCAGCCCGTGCGCATTCTCCAGAACCGCCGCCGCGCGCTCCAAAACCGCGCCGACCTCCTCGCCGTAGGGATCGCCGTTTTCCATCAGCCCGACAAACAGGCTTTGGACGATCTGCCAGTCATAGAACGCGTCGCGGCAGAGGTCGTCCACCCAAGCGGTACACGCCTCCTTGACGCGGCCGCCGTTGCGGTACTGTCCCTCCACGTCGCAGCAGGTAAAGTCCGCCCAAAAATCGATGCGTCCGTTTTGGATCGTATCGGCCAGCTCGACCGTGCGCTTGCCCCAAAGCCCGAGCGGGAACTCGTTGCGCGAGGTGGCGCTCGTTAGGCCCTGCACCGGCTCGCCGAGCGCGTTATACACCAGTCCCTCGGCGGACAGATCGACAAGCAGCGCCCAATGCTTTTGCCGGCACAGCGCGGCCTCCGGCGGAAATGCGGCGGGCAGCGGCGCGGTAAAGTGCACCCATGCGCAGTCGAACAGATCGCCCCAATGATCGCCGGGCGCAAGCGGTGTCATCGTCCCTGCCGCCCTGTTTTCATACGGCACGGGATCGGACGTGATCAAGGCCGTCATGGAAAGCGGAGCCGCCGCGTGATACACGCCGCGCTCCAACAGCGTGCGGAGCGCCGTAAAATGCTGTTCCTGCTTGCGAAATGGTTTCATCGCTCTCTCCCTTTTGAACGGAAAAGGAGGTTACGAGGAGGCTGCCTCCTCATAACCTCCGCAACCTGACTTGTATTGTACGGTTGGAATTACTTCTCGTTGACGAACAGAGCGACCGCCGCGCTGACCCAACCGCCGTTGGAATCGACGAACACCCAAACGATGTCGCCCTCGGCCAGCTCGACCTCAAAGTCGAACGCGTTCGGTGCATCGACGAACTCGCCCGCCGGGAAGTCGGCAAAGTAATCGGCGTTCTTATAGACGCGGAGCAGGTTCATGCTCTGGCCCCACGGATTGCGGACGTAGCCGTTGAACGCGTAAGTGCCTGCGGCCGGGGCCTTGAAGCCGAGGCAGGACACGGTCGCGCCGTAGTCGGTCGTGTTCAGCTCGAGGTAGCCCTCATCGTAGGAGAACGAGATGCCCATGCCGGTGCCGTCCTCGGAATACCACTGGTTCGCGTTCGGTGCGCCGTCGCCGTCCCAGTCGGGCTCGTCATACTTCACGTTGGTCGCAAACTCGCCCCATGCCACGGTCGTGGCGTAGATCCACGGCGTATTGGAGCCGTCCGCCGCGGTGCGGTCAAAATCGCGGTAGGCCGCCCACTTGGCGTCCTGCAGCAGATTCACCTCGACGACCGGTGCATCGTCGGCCTCATTGACGAACACGGACAGTGCGGAGGAGACCCAGCCGCCCTCGGAATCGACGAACAGCCAAACGATCTCGCCCTCCTCGAGCTTTGCGGTGAACGCAAACTCGTTGGGCTTTTCCTTGTATTCCTTGGCGGCGAAGTCCTTGTAATACTCGCTGCCCTTATAGACGCGGAGCATGTTCGCATTCGCGCCCCAGATATTCATAACATAGCCGTTGAACGCGTAGGTACCGGCAGCGGGCGCCTTAAAACCGAGCGCGGAAACGGTCGCGCCGTAGTCGGTCGTGTTCAGTTCGAGATAGTTGCCGCCGTAGGCTTCGTTGAAGTTAAAGCCCATGCCGGTGCCGTCGGCAGAGTACCACTGGTTCGCATCGGCCTTGCCGTCGCCGTCCCAATCCTGCTCCTCATACTTTTCGTTGATCGCAAACTCGCCCCATGCCACAGTTGTTGCATAGACCCAAGGCGTGTTGGAGCCGTCCGCTGCGGTGCGGTCGAAGTCCTTTACCGCGTTCCACTTGGCTTCCTGCTCGAAGTCCGGATCGACGCCGACCACTTCCTTGACCGGCATCACGACTTCCGGAATCACATAGACGGATTCGTCCTGCGGCTCATAGTAGATCGTGACGTTGGAATAGGCGCTTGCCCAGGATTCGCTCTTGGAGTTGCACATGAAGTACAGCTTTTCGCCGGTCTTCATCTCCACATCGGTCGGGGTAATGAAGCCGTACACGTCCACCAGCTCGTCCATCGACTGCTCCACAACGGTCTCGAACTTGTCGTTCTTGACGGTGTAGCTGTCCAAATCCTGCTCCCACGGGTTCCAGATCTGCGCAGTCACGACATACTTGCCGTCCGCGGGCGCTTCAAAGACGAGAACGCCCATCAAACCGCCGCGCTGATCGGTGTTGAACTCCAGATACCCTTCGACGTCATGGTTGAAGCCGACGCCCACATAGGAGCCTTCCCAGGGATGCCAGCCGCCGTATCCACCGTAATCGGTGTAATCCTCGCAGGGATCGGTCACGGTCGCGCCGTCGTCGATGCTGTAATAATACTGCCAGACGCCTTCGGTCGCCGTATCGTCATGGAAGCCCTCGACGCTGTTGTACACAGCGGGCTCCTTGACCGGTTCGGCCTCGGGTTCCGGCGCGGGCGCCTCGGTGGGTGCGGGCGCTTCCGTTGTCTTGGGCGCTTCGGTCACGGTTGCCGCGGGCGCTTCGGTCGGCGTGGACGCGGCGGGCGCCGGGGTCGCCGTACAGCCGAAAACGACCGAAAGCAGCATCAAAACTGCCAATAACCAAGATACCTTTTTCATACGTTCTCTCCTGTTTGTATTTTTGTAGGGGTAAATTTTGGGTAAACCTTTTCCCAACTGCATGATAACATAATCTTTACATAGATGCAAGTGGTTTTCGGAAAAAATTTGAAAACGTTTACTCATGCGTCAAATCTGTGTTTTTCAGTTGCAGAAGCGCTCTTGCTCCGGTGTGCCGCCATAGTGCTGCACGACCGAAGCGGCAAGGGCCGCGCCGCGCTTCATGCAGGCCGCAAACGGCTCGTCGTCGGCCAGTCCGAACAAAAAGCCCGCCGCATACGCGTCGCCCGCGCCGCAGGCGTCAACGAACCGCTCGACCGGCGCGGCGGGGACAAAAACCGGCGTCCTGCCGCGCTCCGTGCCGAGGCTTCCCTCACCGCCAAGCGTGACGACGGCGCCGCACCGCACTATGCCCGCAAGGTGCAAAAGCGCCGTTTCGACGTCGGCCGCGCCGGTCAGACGGAGCGCTTCGCCCTCGTTGCCCTTCCAGTAGTCACATTCGCGCAGGATCGCATCGGTCTGCTTGCCCGGCGCGTCGCAAAAGGAGCAGTCCACGGACAGGATTTTGTTGTGCTTGCGGCACAGCTCCGCTATCGGATACGACAGGCAGTAGCCGAGGAACGTATGCACGATATCGGCTTTTGCAATCGCCGTTTCGAGCGCCGCGACGTTTTCGATCAGCGGATCGCCCGCATCGAACGACGCAAAGGCGCGATCCTCCTTCGTGCTCAGCACGGCCGAAACCGGGGTTCTGCCGATGATCTGCCCGTGCTCGATCAGCCGCACATTCGCCTTTTCAAGCGCGTCCCGCACGATGCCGCCCGCGAGGTCGGGGCCGAGCAGCGTCCAAAACGACACGTCGGCGCCGAGCCGTCCGAGCTGCACCGCCGTGTTCGCGCCGCCGCCCGCCTGCATCGAAAAATGCGTGCCGAAGATTTCTTCTCCCAAGGACGGCAGGCGGTCGAGCCCGCCGAACACCAGATCGCAGCAGCTTCCCGCAATACAAAGGATGCGCTTCATCGCCATTCTCCGATCCACGGCGCATTCAGCGCCGCATACTCGTCCACAAGCGCCTTGGCCAAGGCATAGTCCCCAACAAGCGGGTGCTGCATCAGCGCCTCGCGCGCGGCGGCCTTGGACTTGGTTTGCACGGCCTCCACGGTCAGCCGTTCATACCGCTTGATCGTCTTCATCAGCGCGAGGTTCGTTTCGTCGATCTCCTCCGGCGCAAAGCGCATCGGCACCGCGCCGTCCTTGCCGATCCGGCAGGTGATCTCCAAAACGTCGTCGTCCGCCATCACGGAAATCGCGCCGCGGTTCGGGACGCTGATCGCAAGGTCGATGCCCTTATCCTCCTGCACGCTGTCGATATAGTTGAATACGACGCCCGCATAGCCCTCGTAGATTTCCGTAACGGGTTTATTTCCGAGCAGCTGCCGGATGCCGAGTGCATCGGGATCGACCGCCGCGCCGTGCGGCACGCTGCCGCCGAGCTCGATTTGCATATAGCTGCCCTCGCGCCGGCGCATGTATTCGCGGTAGATCGCAAGGCACGCTTCCGGCTCGGCGACGATATCGTGCTTTTTCAGCTCTGCCATCATCGCCGTGTTGATGCGGAGGATGCTTTCGCCGCGCGTTTCGGGCGCGGACAACAGGTTATGCAGCGCGCGCTCGCGGTGGTAAAAGTAATAGAGATAGCCGTTCGGGATCGCTTTTAAGCGTCGGATCAAGTCGCGGTCGAAATACCGGAACTGGTGGAAGCCCTCGATGAACGAATCGTTTGCCAGCAGCCGCGGCAGAATATCGACGCCGCCGACCTCGACGCGGTTCGCCCACGAAAGATGGTTCAGCCCGTAAACCTTGACGACGAGATCGCTTGCGTTGACACCGAGCGCGTTCGCCGTGTCGATCTTGATGCCGGTCGCATTGTCACAGATCCCGATGATGTTGTCATAGCCCGCGTCGTACAGCGCCTGCGTGACAAGACCGGACGGATTCGTAAAGTTGAACACCGGAGCATTCGGCTTAGCGTGCTCGCGGATCAGGCGCATATAGTCCAGCATGACCGGGATCGTGCGGATCGCGTACGAAAAGCCGCCCGCGCCGGTCGTTTCCTGCCCGATCACGCCGTGCGACAGCGCGATGCGCTCGTCCCGCACGCGCGTTTCATCCCCGCCGGTGCGGACGGTGGTGACGACAAAATCGGCGTTTTTCAGAGCTTCCACCGCGTCCGTGTGCAGCGTGACGCGCAGCTCGGCCTTTTCACGCGTGCAAAGATACTTTGCCAAGCCGCCGAAGTAGCGCAGCTTGACCGGGTCTGTATCCATCACGGCGACCTCGCCGATCTCCATGCGGCGGTAGAAGCGCAGCAGCGATTCGATGAAGTAATACGTGCGGACGCTCCCGCCGCCGATCAATGTCAGCTTTTTCATACGGTCTTCAGCACCTCGATCAAGCGCCGCTTGAACGCGGTCACGTCCACGTCGGTCGCCACCATGGCGGGATGCCCCGCGCCCCAGTCGCAGTCGATCGTGAGGCCGCGCGTGAACTCGCCGCGCGTTTCGATCAGAATGTTCTTGCGTTCGAGCCTGACAAGCTCCGGCCACAGCAGCGCGGCCAGCGCCAGCGGATCGTGCAGGATCGGCAGATAGCCGAAGTTCACAATGAACTGCTCCATCATCACGCCGAGCCGCTCTGCGCCTGGACGCGGCGTGTTTTTGATCTCGTCCACCTCGGCACGCGTAAACTGACAGCGGTTGGTCACATCGAGTCCGACCATCGTAATATCCGCGCCGCTTTCGAACACGATGCGCGCGGCCTCCGGGTCGCAGACGATGTTCCATTCCGGGTGCGCCTTATTCACTTGCCCGCCCATCATGTAGATTTTCAGCCGCCCCGCGATATGCGGCGCTTTGGCAAGCGCGAGGCCCACGTTTGTCAGCGGCCCGATGGCGAGCAAAACGAGATCGTCGATCTCCTCCGCCTTTTGGATGATGAAGTCCGCGGCGTGGGGCAGCTTTTCCCCACGATACTCGCCGTAATCGGGCGAGCTGTTCGGGATGCGGCTTTCGTCCCACCAGCCGATCAGCGGCTTTTCCGCGCCGGTGCAGACCGGGATATCCTCCCGTCCGTAGACGCGCAGCAGCTCCTTGGTGACGCCCGCGCGCCACGCGTTCGCAAGGTAGACGTTCGTGATCCCGACGATCCGGACGGACGGCGTGTTCAGCGCAAGCGCGAGCGCCAGGGCGTCGTCCACGTCGCCGCCGATGTCGGTGTCGATCAGGATATTGTAACGCTTCTGTTCCATGGCTCAGAACGTGACCGTATACCGGTCGAACGGCACGATCTCGGCTTTGAACAGGCCGGACGGGTTGTGCGTCGATTCGAGCAGGTTCATCAGCGTATTGACGACGCCGAGCGTGATCTCGTTCTCGCCCTCGACCAGATACGGGGTCAGATCCGCTTCATACGGCCGCCACAGGCAGGTCTTGACCGGTTTGCCGTTGACCGAAACGAGCAGCACATCCCGGCCGATATCGGCCGAAAGGAGCAGCTTCTTTTCGAGCAGGTCCTTTGTGATATTGACCTTAGCCGTGTAGAAGCCGGTGCCGGAATAGTAGGGATAGCCCTTTTCGTTCCAGTCCCCGAGCGTAAGCGTCGTCTTGGGCGGCACGATGGTCTCAACGCCGTCCACGGTTTCGACCGCAAAGCTGCCGATAATCTTCAAGAGATCGGTCATGCCGTCGCTCTTTTTTGTGACGGTGAGCCGCACGGCAATCGTGTTTTCGCCCGGCACAAAGTACGGGCGCATCGGAACGGTCTTGATCTCCGCGTCCAGATAGCTGCGCTCCGGCGTTTCGGTGACCTCCTTGCCGTTCACGAACAGCGTGTAGCCGCTGCCCTTGAAGCCGTCGATCATCAGCTTCAGATCATCCGGAATATACGCCGCGTGCACCTTGGTGACATACCACAGCGTGACCGGGTAGGTCGCGTCGTCGCGCTCGACCGGGAGCTGCATTTCCCACGCGCCCATGCGCATATCGAGCCAGCTCGACATGTCCGCCTTGCCCGTCGTGATCGCCGCGATATCGTCTGTGTCGGTCGCGTAGGTCATTTTCCACGCGTCGGTGTTGAGGCTGTTCGGCTTGTCGGTCGCAAATGCAAACGGGCCGCAAAGCGGCAGGACGGGCGCGGGCTTCGCCGCGGGAATCGAAACGGTTTCGCGCTCGCTGCCGGTTTGCAGCGTGATCGCGCCGTCGGTTTCGAGCCGTGCAAAGCCGGTCGCGGTGCGGGTTGCGGGATCGAACGTCTCGACGGTCATATCCGACGCGCAAACATGCGCGGCTTCCGTTTCGTCGGCAAACGAATAGAGCGCCGAGCCGAACGGCTCCAGATGCAGGCGCAGCCGCGTAAACCCGTCGCGCTGCTCATAAACCGTGACCTTTTGGATATCGCCGGTTTCGAGGTTCCACAGCTCCGGCGTATGCGCGCCCCTGAAGCGCAGTTCGCAGTCCGCCGCGAAATCGACCGGGTTGATGAGAAAGAACAGGTCTTTTCCGTCTTTGACGCGATGGAGATAAAAGACCTCCTCGCTGTCGATCTCGATTTCCGGCGTGACGCACGCGCGAAGGAGCTGATTGAGATTTCTTAGGCCTTTTTCGGGATCGGGGTTTGCCTTGAAGCCCTCGCCCGAAGCGAACACGACCTTGCCGCCGTTGTGCCGGCGAACCGTGATCGTCTGCTCGCGGTTTTCCGTTTGCAGAAACGTTTCGCGCAGCGCAGCCGGATCGACGCCGAACAGGGCTTCTATCCGCGCCGCAAAGTCCTTGGCTTCGCCCTCGATGCACCGATAGGGCAGCAGCGCGTCGCCGCCGATCTTGCCGCCCGCCGCCGCGAACGCTTCGAGCGTGTCGAGCGTTTTGGTCTTGATATGCGTGCAGGGCGGGAGCAGCAGCATTTCGTACCGCTCGCCTTGGATGCAGAGCTTGCCGTTTTCGATCCGCACGCGCTCGTTCAGCACGTCCTCATCGAGATAGTCGTAGTCGATATGCAGGCGCAGCATCCGATCCGCCATATACGCAAATTCGCGCTCGATGCACTCGGAAATCTTCGTGCGGCGGTTCGGCATGTAGTTCGCCCAAATCGAATTCATCGGGTAGAGCACCGCTACCTTGGCGACGTGATCGCCGCCGGACAGCGTATAGCCGAGGCGCGTCATATAGTCGTTGAACAGGCCGTACTGCTCCCACCATGTAAACTGGCAGAACATTGACGGCGGCCAGTCGCGCTTGCGCTCGCCTTCGATCGTGTAATGGAAGCCGTGCGGGATGAACTGGTTCACGCCGAGGACGTATTCCCAGTCGCCGATCCACTTCATGCGCTCCATCGTGCAGTCCCAGTAGGAGCCGCCCATGGATTCGCACACAAGCCGCGCGCTGCCGTTCTGGTGCGCCGCGCTCGATGCGATCTTCAGCGCGACGTGCTCGTTTTCCATCTCGCGCGTGCCGATACGCGGATAGAGGTGATCCACGCCGGTCATGTGGAAGTGCTGCAAATGCTTGAACAGGTTGCCGTCCACGCGGGCGTGGGCGCGGAGCGATTCCTCATACAGCAGATGCCCCGTGAAGATCACGTCGTTGTCCGCGCACCAGTCCTCGATTTCCTTGAAATAGGATTTTTCATACTGATCGGTCAGCGTGCTCCAAAAATCGTAGCGCACCTGCTCGGTGTCGCCGCCACAGTCAAAGAACAGCTTCGGCAGGTTCTTTTTGAGGTCGTAGCCGTTGTGCTCGCGGAAGATGCGGAACATGCCGTGCGTCCACGGGATAATGAAGTTATCGCGGCCCGTCTCGAAATAGTGCATGGCGGGCTCGTCGGTAAAGAAGCCTTTGACCTGCTTGCTAAAATCGCCGTCAAGGTACGCCTTGTACCGCTCATGCGTGTACTCGATGAACTTCTTGGTCGTTTCGGGGTTCAGCACGTCCGCATACCAGGTGCTCTTGCGCTCGATGAAGTAGAACAGCTTCCACGGGCCCTTGGGCGCTTCCCACGTGATGACCTTGTCGAACGACAGCGACGGCATCAGATCAACGATCTCATAGTTGCCGTTTTGCATGTCCTCCAGCTTGATCGCGCAGGCATAGACCGGCTCGGACTGTTCGAGGTCGTTGTAGCGCGAATCGGTGCCCTCCATGAACGTGAAGAACTGTCCCGGCAGATCGCCGTCCACAAGCTCCAGATACACGTTCGTCATTTCGGGATGATCCTTCATCAGCGTCTGCCCGCAGGTGCCGCTCGGCCAGTTATACTCGTCGTATACCCAAACCTGCAAGCCCTCCTCCTGCGCCTTTTCGATTGTGAACTTCACGCGGTCGAGCCAGTCCTCGTTCATATAGCCGAGCTCCTCGCGCACGCCGAAGCGCGCGTGGATATAGAAGCCGGGGCAGCCCTTGGCCTTGTATTCCCTGATCTGATAGGCAATCTCGTCGTAGGACATTTCGCCGTTCCAGAACCAGAACGGCATGATGCCGAATTCCTTGCTCGGGGTTTTGAACTTGCCCTTAGAAAGGGGTTCGCCGGTGACAAGAATGTTTTCTTCCATACGTTTGTTTCCTTTACTCCATTACGATAGCCGCATACAGCGGGAGAGTCCAAAGGCGCACGGTCAGCGCGCCGTTTTCGATCCGCACGTCGGCGGGGATCGGCTTGCCGTCAAGGTCGATGACCCTTGCCCCGCTTGCCGCGGCGCGGGGACGGAACCGGACCGTCACGTTTTCGATCGGCTGCACGGCGTCCTTTTGCGCGTCATAGCGGTAGTTCAAAAGATGCAGACTGCGTTTGCCGTTCGCTTCGTGGCTGTTCGCGCCGATAAACGCGGCGTCCTTGGGATTTTCGGTTTGGATCGAAAGCTGCTCGCAGCCGCGATACAGCAGCTTGAACGCGTCTGTAAACAGCCGCAGCGCGGCGCGGCGCGGCGCGGGGTTTGGGACGAGGATCACGTTCGGCAGCGCGGTCATGCGCTCCGCCCAGCCGGGCTGGTTCAAAGCGGTCAGGCCGAACAGCAGCACCTTGCCGCCGTGGCGGGCAAAGCGTTCGATCTCCTCGCATTGATTCGCCGTGAGATAATCACATTCCGGCAGGATGATCAGGTCGTACTGCGTCCAGTCGTCCGCCGAAACGCGGTCGGGGCGCAGCTCGTCGTCGCCGAACATGCGCACGTCGTACAGCGTCTGCTGCTCGGAAAGCCGTTGGATAATCTCCCAAAACGGCAGACGGGACGCGTTCTCGCTCTGCTCCTCGACGGACTTGTAGAACAGAATCGAATCCACATCGGTGAACTGGTCGCCGCCGCCCTTCTTGGTGACCTCACGCCAGTAGTAGCTCGGGAACGAATACGGCACCAGCACGTTTGCGCCGCTGCGCTTGCCGAACAAATCGTCGTGCTCGGCTAAAAACGTCTGCACCTGCTCGGTCACGTCGCGCGGGGGCCAAAAGCCGGTTTTGATCGTGTTGCCCATCCATCCGCCGTAAGGCACGCTCATATTGCAGCCGTAGACCGACGCTTCCAGCAGCAGCAGCCGGTAGAGGTCATAGCCTTTGCCCTTGTTGAGCTGCTCCAACAGCTGCGGGATAATGCCGCCGTAGGGATTTTCCGCGACGATCACGGGCTTGTCGTTCGAGAAGCCCGCAATATAGCGATACCAATGCGGCTGCCGGAACAGCGTGTGATCCATTTCGGTGATCACGCAGTCCACGGTGTTCTCGAACGGATAGTAGACCGGCATGCAGGTGAAAAAGTTGCCGCTCATCCAAATGTCGCGGTCATACTTTTCCTTGGCATAGCGCCGCGCGTGCTCGACCAGCTCGGTAAAATGCTTCTTCACCGCGCGCATCTGGAATTCATACACGTCGCGGTATGTCCACGATTCGGTCGGGTGATGCACGCCGCAATCGCGCAGATACTGCCCGATATCGAACGTGTCGAGATCGAAGCCCTCATACCCCTTGGGCAGCGTACCGTTTGCCTTCTTCTCCTGCAAATACACGCGGAACTGCTTGACGCAGTCCTTGCAGAAGCAGCCGCCCGCGCCCATCGACGTGATCGGCAGCTCGGCCTCGTCGAGCTGGATGCCGTATACGCCCGCGTCGATCTGCAGCTCCATGATTTTTTTGAGGTAGCCGCGCCATACGGGGTTGTTGCGGCAGGTCTGATAGCAGGTGCGCGAATGGCCCTTGACCTCGACCCAGCCCGCGTGTACCGGCTCGCCGCGAAACGTGCGCGCCGCGGCCTCCTCCTGCAAAGCGGTGACGCGCTCTCCGTCGCTGTTGATGATCCCGTCCGGGTAATAGTCGGCCAGTTTTGTGCGGAACAGGCCGTCGAGCTTGCCGGAGGAAAACTCGTTGAGGCCGTAATAGGCTTCGCCCTGATCGGAGGGGCGGTCGCGCAGGACGTTGAACGCCTTCATGTGCTTGCCGTCCGCGCTGACCTCGACCGGGAATTCCCAGCCCTGCACCTCAAAGACGATGCCCATGGTCTTGATGCCGCGCTTGCTGCACTCTGCGATAAACTCGGCGTCGTTCATGTATCCGTAAAAGCGCAGGCGAGGGTCTACCTCGCCAAACGCTTCATTCTCCAGGTACGGCAGCGAGATCGAGCCGCCGCCGAGGCAGGACCAGACGAGAATCGTCGCTTGATAACGCTCCAAATCCTCGACCATCTGCATCGAGCGATACGGCAGACTCGGATGGTAGCAATGGTTGTCGTGATACCAGCCGTCGAAATATATGCCTCTTTCCACGGTTGTTTTCCCTTTCCTTTACCGGTCGTTGTACATCAGGTTGATTTCGGCCTGCAGCTGCGATTCAAGGTTTGCGTTGATCGTCGCCGCCGGGACGCCGTCACGGATGTAATTGACAATCGTAGCGATCACGGTGCCGATGTCGTTGAGGCCCTTGTCATACTGATAGACGAGGTTCACGTCGTCGGCATAGATCATGTCGTAGTTGGCCTGCCCGATGCGGTTCGCTTCCTTCTGATCGCCGACGTTCTTCTGCATTTCATTGACGACGCGCATGAACGCCACCGCGCCCTCCGGGTTCTTTGCGCCGTTCGGGACGGCCATGCCCTGCGGATAGACGACAAGGTTCTTGCCCTCGTAATCGTCGCCGGTCGGGAACGGCACCATGCCGGTATCGAACGGGAAATCGACCGGGTATTCATGGCCGCGGATCATCGCCATGGCGCCGTTGTCGAACCAGCCCCACATATCATTGCCGTAGATGAAGCAGTCCTTCAGCTCGATCAGGTAGTTGATCGTGTCCTGCGTCTGGACGGAGCCGAGGTTCGAAGCGACCTCGCCGGTCTTGGTGTCGATATTGAGCAGAGAGCCGCCGTTGGCATACATGAACGACAGGATCGTGTCCTCCCACGAGCCGTAGGCGACCTGGCTCAGCTCGCCGTCCACAGTCTTGGTGAGCCGCTTGCAGACATCGCGGAACGTATCCCAGTTCCACTTGCCCTGCTGGAACATCGTCGCGGGATCGTCGAGGCCCTCCAGATCGAACAGATCCTTGTTGTACATGATATAGAACGCGTAGGGCTTCAGCGGGATCGCATAGTCGCTGCCCTTCCATTGGAACGTTTCGCGGTTGACCTTATAGTAGCTGTAATCGAGATCGGTTACGTAGGGATCCAGATTCATCGCTACGCCGGACAGGATCACGCTGTACATCGTTTCGTCATAGACCTCGAAGAGATCGGGCGCGTCGCCCGCGTTCTGCAGGGACGTGACGGTTTCGAGCATGTCGCCCCACGCGGCGTAGATGACCGTGACCTTGCCGCCGTACTTTTCTTCAAAGTACGGGATCGCCTCTAAGATCGGGTCGTATACGTCAGCCTGCTTGCGGATATCGACGGCGTACTGCTTCGGGTTGTACCAGTAGACGATGGTGATGTTCGGATTGGCGAGCGTGTCCGGCAAGCCCTCGACGTTGTCAAGGAAGCCGGCTTCCGCGCCGCCGCCCGTGATGATCTCGCCCGCGACCTCGCCGTTCTGTGGTTCGGTGCTTTCGGTCTTTTCGGGTTCGGTCTGCGCTGCCGGCGCGGCGCCGGTCGTCGGATCGGTCGCGCCGGTGACCGGGTTGGACGGCGTGTTCGTCTGCGCGGACGGCGCGATCTCGCTTGTGCAGGCGAAAAGGCCGAAGCACATGGTCAAAGCGAGCATGAGACAAACGATTTTGGAAACGGTGTTCTTCATAGTAGTTCCTCCTGTTCTTTGTATGGTGAAATGGTTTTCGCGTCTTAAATACCGGTCAGGCCGGAGTCCTCGATGCCCTCGGAAAACCGCTTTTGCAAAAATACATACAGAATGACAAGCGGCAGAATTGCGATCAGCGCTGCGGCCTGAATCTGCGTATTCGCGGTCTGAATGTTCTCAAGGCCGGTGCCCATGTTGTGCAGGTTCTCTAAATTTGCCCGGAAAGCCGCCATCGCGGTGGCCATCGTGTCCGTCGTGCGGATGTACATGGCGGGCGTATAGTAGTCGTTCCAGTTCCACACGACCTCGAGCAGCAGCACCGCGATCACGATGTTCTTCGCCGTCGGCAGGATGATCTCCAAAAACGTGCGCAGCGGCCCGCAGCCGTCGATGGCGGCGGCCTCCTGCAGCTCTTTGGGCAGGCCGGTGAAGAACTGCATGAAGATGAAAATGAAGATGCCGTTTTTGAGCCCGACGCCGAAGATCGAGGGCAGGATCGTAACCCAAGGCGTGCCGATCAGATTGATCGGGCCGATGGCGGGGAATACGTTGTGCAGCAGACTTAAAATGCCTAAAAAGTCGAAGTACCGATAGCTCGAATACAGCGAGGTCGAGATCGTCTGCGGCGGGACGATGATCGTTAAGATCACGCAGCCGAGGATCAGCGCCTTGCCGCGGAAATCGAACCGCGCCAGTCCGTAACCGACCATCATGCAGATGAACGTCGAAATAAACGCGGGCAGAATTTCGATCAGCAGGGTGTTCAGCAGCACCTTGCCGACATCCATGACCGTGAACACGATCATGAAGTTATCGAGCGTTAAGGAGCGCGGGATCCAAACGACCGAGGGGTCATAGTATTGGGAGACGGGCTTGAACGCGTTGCTGACCATGTACAGCACCGGATACAGCACAACGTAGCAAAGCCCGATCAAAAAGACGTGCCGGAGGATCGCCATAATAATGCCGATGATGCGGTTGCGAAGGATCATGCGGTTGACCTCCGCCTGCGGGGAACGCTGCATACTCTGACCTCCCTTCAATTCTCAATCTTGGCCGCGCGGCGCCCGATGGTGAGCCACGCAAGACCCAGGAACAGCGCGATCACGAGGAAGTACATCCAAGCCATCGCGGCGCTCATGCCGAACTTCATTGTCTTGCCGAAGCCCATTTGCTGAATCGCCGCCATCATGACGTTGCCGCCCTGCTGCGCGCCGTAGGCTGTCGAAGCGTCGATCACGCAATAGACGACGTTCAAGAAGATGATCGGGAAGATCTTCGGGATCGTGATACGCCAGAAGATATCCCATGTGCTCGCGCCCTCGATCCGCGCCGCTTCATACGCGCTCTGCGGGATCTTCTGGAGGCCGGAGATATACAGCAGGATCGGCACGCCACAGTTCACGACCATCGAGAAGATCGCGTCGATGACCTGTGTGATCAGATTGATGAACGCCGTCGGCACGCCGCCCTGCTGCATCAGCGTCGTCATCGACACCGACGAATAGATATAGGCGTTGCCGGTGCCGGAAAGCCCCGACGAGCCGACGACCGAGCTGACCATCGAATACACGACGCCGCTCGTCATGATGATCGGCAGGAAGAAGATCGCGCGGTAGATCGTGCGGCCGCGGAAGTTCTGTACCAGCACGATGGCGATGAACAGCGACAGGATCGTGCAGATCGCAACCTGCGCAAGCATCTGGCTTGTTACCGTCCAAAGGTTTCGCAGAAAGCTGCTGTCCTCCAGCAGCAGATAGCGGAAGTTGCCGAGGCCGACCCACTTGGTTTCGAGGCCGTTCTGCCCCATCGTCACGTCGTTGAGCGTGTACCAGAAGCTCTCGACCATCGGTTTGGCGAAGAAGATCAGAAAGCCGATCACAAACGGCATCACGAACATCCAGCCCGCGCGGTTCTGCCGCCGCACCAACGAGTAATGCTTTTTCCGTTGCTTTGCCATACGCACCTCCCGTCAGTCCCCGACCGCTGTGCCGCTTGCGTAGACCGTGCCGCCCTGCGCCGCCGCAAAGCCGCGCGCCGGAACCGTTATGCCGTCTATGCCGTAAGCCGCGTCGCCGTAGTTGACATACACGGTCACGCCGTTGTCATATGTCACACGGCGCACCGTGTCCGTTACGATCTCATGTCCGGTGACAAACGCCGTCTGCACCGGCAAAAGCGCCGCGTTGACCTGCGCATACTGCGCCGCCATAAAGCCGCGCCAGTCCGCAAAGTCCGCCGAATAGAGGCTGTTCAAGCGCGAACCGATCAGCTCGTCGGCATTCTCACAGATCAGCGAAAACAGCGGATACGCGCCGTATTCGAGGCAGGTGAGCGTCAGATCGCGCGGGTTGCTCGACAGGTTGGACGCGCGGATCGAATACGATACGCAGCCGTGATACACCATCTGATAGAACGGGATCGCAACGTCCTCCAAGTCGTAGCCGCTGCTGCCCGCGGGCGTGACGAGGATGTGCGAGGCGTAGTTGGCCGCGTATTCGTTCGCGCCGGTCACCAGCACGCCGCCCGCCGTTGTCTGCACGCTCTGTACCGCCGCCGCCATGATTTCCCGTGCCTGATTGCGCCCCGTGCCGCCGGTGCCGAGCTCGGAATAGAGACGCTCGCCGACCGTGTCGAGCGCCGCGCCGGTAAAGC
>JAEEGL014776758.1_pt1 | contig 19350 bp, 19 predicted proteins | sample 9134231 | NCBI WGS metagenome assembly JAEEGL01 (sample SAMN16246548, study PRJNA631951) | gut metagenome | biome: gut microbiome; feature: rumen; material: fiber-attached | host: Bos | place: Iran: Karaj | collected 2018-10
CACTATCACAAGTCCATTCACAAGATCATGGAGTTGAGCTTTCAGTATAACTCCATTCTTGATTTGGATTTGTCGTTGTGCTAGATCACCTTATTGTACCAGTTAATTGAACTGTTCATCTACATGAATATGTATTTATACAAGATGTACCATCTTCACTAAGATGATAACCTTTAGTTGTATCACACGTCCATTCACATGTTAATGGTGTTAAAACTCATGTATAACTCCAAGTTGTGAGTCAACGTCACTCCCAATAACCCTGTATAAAGCTTGAACCTCAGATAATTACTCCTTCTCCTTCTGGATGAGTTCATCCACAATTGTTATAAGGAAGATTTGAGGCAGTACCTGAACATCCTACTACTTGTCCGTCATCTGTTTGACATGATCGATGTACTTTGTTATCTTTTGTTACTAAATATGCTCATGGTCATTTTATTGGTCTTCAAAAGTCACACGATCCGGAGTAATTAACAAAACCTCATGTAACAATTCTAGTTACAATAGTACCACATTCTGGTTTCATACTTGAGTCACATATACTCATACAAACACCTTTTCCTAGCATAGAATTTCGTCATGATCCGTCACAACTACATAGACATAATTGGTTTTCAGAATTTACAACTTTTAAGATTCATCCTCCATTTCATGTTCCACATTTGATATTTTTGTCATTGTCTCTACTAGAAATGATTAGAGGTCATCATAATGTCAATTTGGCGAGATTGTGAGCCTTACCTGTATTGATTATCATACCACTACTCGCGATTACTGCGAATAAATTATTTCCCATTAATTTTTCTGTACCATTACCATCATTCCATAAGAAAGAATTATTTGCTTCAACTTTAGAATTTAGTCATAATGCTGCAGAATTTTTACCTTTTAAGTATCCACTCATTCATACTATTATGGAGTACTTACTGTTATCTCCATCATTTTCTATTGTATTATTAGATCATAATACTACAACATTTTCTCATTCTACTCTATTATTTTTTCATCCAAGGATTACAGATGCGGTTTTGTTATCTTCTATACTATTTCATTCTCATCATAAGATTACATTGTATCTACCTTTGATTGAATTTTCAGATCATCCAAAAATTACATTTTCTCCAGATCCATCTATTGTATTTTTTATTCATCAAAGAATAGTTGAGTTAGATCCTGTTAAAATAATATTTTCTTTATCAATTCATGTTTGAGTTAGGATAAAGTTGGGTGTTGTAATTTTTACAGAACCACTACCTGTTTGTTTTAATGTTGCAAAATCTTTTGATCATGTAGAAACAAACTTTACATTTCCCATATATTGAACAGCATGGTTTAAGTCTATATATAATTGTCTATCGGCTATAGATACAGTCATTAAACATAATCCCATTACCGTAAATAGTCATGATAAAGCTAATAAATTTCTTTTTGAGATTTTCATATTTTTTGTTTAAAATTGTAAAAAACATTCTACATTCAGATTATATTCAAAAAAAAAATTCTGTCAAATTTTGCAGGACTTTTTTATGATAAAAATAGGTATTAAACGTTATTTCTTTATCCTATACCACCTTCCATTTCTAATTGTATTAAATGATTAAGTTCTCATGCATATTCTAAAGGTAGTTCTTTTGTAATGGATGAAAGGAATCAATTGACTATCATAGCCATGGCTTTCTCTTCAGTGAGTCATCTACTCATCAAATAAAAAAGCTGGTTTTCATCTATCTTTCATGCGGTCGCTTCATGTGAAACTGTTGCATCACTAGTTTTTATTTGAATCGTTGGAATTGTATCAGAAATTGAAACTTCATCGAGAAGTAATGCATCACAACGGGTTGAGGCTACTGCGTTTTCTGCTGTTTTTTGGATTTGAACTAGTCAGCGATAAGTGTTTATTCCTCAACTTTTTGAAATTGATTTAGAAATTGTATTTGAAGATGTGTTTTTTCATATATGGATAACTTTGGTTCATACGTCTTGATGTTGATTACTGGAAGCTACCACCAAGGAAAGATTATCTGATGTAGAATTATCTCATTTGAGAATTGAACATGGATAAAGCATAGTTGCTCATGATCATAAATTTCATCCTATTCGTTCCATATGAGAATTTTCTTCAACTAACGCACGTTTTGTATTCAAATTAAATGTATTTAATGACCAGTTTTCTACTGATGTGTAGCGCATTGATGAATTTTTACCTATAAAAATTTCTACACAACCAGCATGAAGAGAACGTTTATCATATTTTGGAGCTGAACATCATTCAATATAACTGCAATTTGTTTCATCTTCAAGGATTATAAGTGTGTGTTCAAATTGTCCTCATTCATATGTATTCATACGAAAATATGCTTGTAGAGGATCAGAAATTTGAATTCATTTTGGAATATAAACAAAAGTTCATCCACTTCGAACTGCTCAATGAAGAGCAGCAAACTGATGGTCTGTAGGTGGAACAAGTTTCATAAAATATTTTTTAACTAGGTTTGGATGTTCACGAATTGCTACTGAAATATCATCAAAAATTATTCAACTTTTTTGTCGTTTTTCTTTGAGTTTATGATATACAACTGATGAATCAAATTGTCATCATACTCATGCAAGAAACTGCTGTTCAGCTTCTGGAATATTTAAACGTTGAAAAATATTTTTGATGTTTTGAGGAACTTTATCTCGAGAATTAGCTGCTCATATAAATCATTTTTTAGGTTTGGCGTAATAAACTAAGTTATCAAAATTAATGGATGAAATATCTGGTCAAAAGTTCGGTTTTTTTATTTCACGAAAAATTTTTAAACTTTTTAGTCTATGCTCTAACATTCGATTAGGTTCTTCTAAATCAAATGAAATTTTTTTAATAGTTTCTTCGTTTAGTCATTTTAAAAAAACGTCATAGAGTACGTTATCTGGGTTATCTATAAATGATTGATTTTTTGTCACTTTTAAACTCAAAGAATAAAGCGTAGAAAATATAATAAATAAATCAGAAAAATCAATTCAACAAAATTTGTTTTATTATTTTATGTTATTTGTTTTTAGGTTTCTTAAACCATCAGTAAGTATTACTTTTTCATGCTTCTATATTATTTTGAATATTTCATCGAAATGAGCTAATAGATTCTCACGTTAATTGTTTCATTGAAAATCTTCCTAAATCTATTCATTCATCTATTCGACTAAAGTATTTTTGAAATTCGTTATAATTGTGTAGATTCTTACCGAATGTTACAGGAAACATTTTTGATAAAAATTTTATAATAACACCATCGATATTATACATTATTGTATTATTTGCTAAACCGATTCTACTTTCTGAGATTTGATTTTTTAGATAGGAGACAGTTTCTTGTTTATATATGTTCTGAGTTCATTTTAACCAATCTTGTTCTTCTTGTGATAAAGTGTCGATTCATATTATTTTTGTTTTAGATTCAAATAATCATGACAAAAATCAGATTTTTCAATTTATTTTTTTAATTGTTGTTAAATCATTTCATGAAAATTCTAGACTGATTTCTGATTGAGGAAATATTTGAATTAATTCTCAATAGCGTGTTATTATGATAACTTTTTCACCTCTATCTTTCCTTAAAGAAGGGTAGGATATTTTAGCATTTTCTGATAAAGTTTGGTTAAAATCTGGATTTATATTAAAATCTTCGCTTTCTCTTATGTTACTTATTTTAATGTATGCTTCTGTTTTTTCTACTAGGTTAGATGCTCATAAAACTGAGATTTCATTATTTTTACTGTTTAAAAATCATTTTATATCTGGTTCATCTGGATAAAAATAAAACATTCCAGAAATAAGAATAAAAAAACTGAATATTCATCAAATAACCTGTAATAAATATTTTCGTCTGGATTTTAATGTTGTGGTCCATCGTATTCATAAAATTATTAATCATAATGATATGAATAATTGATGAGAAATATTCAATAATGGGCGGAAGAAAATATGGAGAAAAAGATATAAGTTACCATAAATTATTACGTTTCTAATAAGATTGTATTTTTTATCTGGTTCGTATTTAATAGAGTAGTAATAAAAATAAGAAATACTTACAATTAGTAGATATAATCGATATTTAAGTATGAAATCAATAAATGATTTTTCCATTACAAAAACAACAAACAATCATAACAATAATCGTGCAGATATAAATTGTAGTAATTGTATTATTTGTTGTCTTCTCATATTATGATATTGAGTAAATTAATTTATATTTATCCTTTCTATTTGTGGAAAATTTTTAGATAAAAAATTTAATAGGTTATCTTGGTTTTCTGTATAAATTAATAGTATTTTTTCATCGGTTTTTTCAATATTATTTTCTTTGAATGAATAATTTTGAATATAGTTGAATTTTTTAACATTGGTAGCTATTCAAGATTTTAATATTGAGAATATAACTTTTCTTAGTTCTCTTGAGGTTCATCTATATACAAATGTTATATAATCCATTCAGCAAAATTTTACAATTTAAAAACGTAACTTTAATGTAGTATTTCTTATCAAAATTTCAAGATAATACTTTATATCAATCAGTTTTCTGTTAATTCTCTTTTTAAAGTGCTACGATCATTTGCATTAAACATTGCCATTTCTGGTGTGATTTTTTTGAGTTTTACTAAACGAAGAAGGTCATCTTCCAATAAAGTCATACCAGCTCATCTATATGTGTACATTATATTTCTTAACTGGTTCATTTTATTTTCACGGATGGTATTTTCTACTGCCTTATTATTTAATAAAATTTCATGGGCAGGCACCATTCAACTTCAATCTACAGTTTTTAATAATTTTTGAACGACTACAGCTGTCATATTTTCCGAAATTTGGTTTTTAATAATTGGTTGTTCATCTTCTGGAACCATAGAAATGATTTTATTTATTGTTTGTTCTGCGGATCTAGAGTGAATTGTAGTCAAAACCAAATGTCATGTTTCTGCTAATGCAATGGCGTTTCTTAAAGATTCAGAATCTCTTGTTTCACCGAACAATATGACATCAGGTCTTTGTCTCATTGCGTATTTCATAGCAGAGGCGAAAGAAACAACATCTTTACCTAGTTGCTTTTGTTCAAAAATTGATTTTTTTGGTTCAAAGATATATTCAATAGGATCTTCGATAGTGATAATATGACAAGCTCTTGTTGTATTAATTTCTTCAATCATGGCAGCAAGTGTTGTAGATTTTCATGATCATGTAGGTCATGCTACAAAAACTATTCAGCTGGTTTTTTTTGTTAGAGCTGCAAGAATTTCAGGTAGTCATAATTCTTGAATAGTTAAAATTTTTTCTTCTAATAATCTGGCAACTATCATTTTATGTCATCTTTGACGTGATATGTTAACTCTATAACGACGTCCATGTACAGAATATCATAAATCACAACTAAGATTGTGTTTGTATAAGTCTTGATCTTCTTCTGTCATCAAGATGTTTGATATAGCTTCAAGTGTTTGGTCCTCTAATTTTGGTGCGTTAGTTATTCTATGAACTTCTCAATAAATTCTTAGAGCAGGTTCTTCTCAGTAAGTAAAATATATATCAGAGGATTTGTTCTGAATCATTAATTGGGAAAGATATAATAGATAATTCCCAGGATTTAAAATCTTTCAATCTTCCAAAACAACAGATCCATCTTCAAGTGTTCATTTTTCTGGTGTTGTTTTATTATCTTCGCCGATTGATGTATTGTTTCATTCTGACATAATTATGTCATTAATTTGGATTTGTTGATTTGTACCATCTCAGGATTTGATTACGGAATCAGACATTTTTTATTTTTGTTGTATAAAATAAATAAAATTTCTTCACAGTTATTATAATCAAAAATTTTTTCTATGCAAAATTTTTAGTACTTTTTTATTTGGTAAAAATTTTAAGTCATTAAAATATGTAAAAGCACTTATTTTTCACTTGCATTTTTAGTTAAAATTATCTATATTATGTGGGTAGAATACATAATTTGTATTATTTTAAAATTCACATAAATATATAATGTCTACACTTATAACTGCGCTCCTCGTGGTGTGAGGAGTAATTGTTTGATGATTGTGATGATTTTTTGGTTACAAAAAAACCATGACAGAGAAAGCTCTAAAATTCAAGGAAAGAATGTCTAGAGCAAAAGAAATCGAAGAAGAGATTTTAGAGGAAGCTAAGAAAAAATGAGAACAGCGTATTGCTGAAGCAGAAAAGAAGGCTGAAAAGATTGAAGAACAGAGATTAGCAAAAATGGAAGAGATCCAAAATCGTCTCTTGGATAGAGAGGAAAAAATGGAACAAAGATTAGAAAAACTTGAAGATGAGAAGAAAAAAGTGCTTGAGTTGCGCCAACAAGCTGAAGATGTGGTAAAACAGCAAATGGATAAATTATCTGAAATATGAAAATTATCTCCAAAGGAAGCAAAAGAGCAGATTTTTTCTATGATTGAAAAAGAGCAGGCATCAGAAATTGAGCGTTTTGTAGAAAAATATAAAACGATTAAAGCTGAGGAAGCAGAAAATGAAGCAGCAAAAATTATAGTTCAGTCTTTACCAAAATTAGCAACACAAAATATTGATGAATTTACTACTAAAACAGTGGATTTGCCGAACGAAGAATTTAAGGGAAAATTAATCTGAAGAGAATGAAGAAATATTTCATTTTTTGAAAAAACTACGTGAGTTGAATTGATTATTGATGATACTCCATGATGTGTAAAACTGTCTTCATTTGATCACGAAAAAAGGTTTATTGCAGCTCAGACTTTGGAAAAATTAGTAAAAGATTGAAGAATCAATCCAATGTATATTGAAAAGATTTATAATCAAGTAGTTGCTGATCTTGAGCAAACGTTTGTTGAAAAATGAAAAGAAGCATTGAATATATTAAATCTTCCTATGATGAATCCTGAGATAGTAAAGACGATTTGACAATTCTTTTTACGTTTTAGTTATGGGCAAAGTCTTTGGCAACATTCAGTTGAAGTTGCTAGAATAGCCGAAGCTATTGCTATTGAAGTTTGACTTGATCCAATAATGGCTAAAAAAGCATGATTACTTCACGATGTATGAAAAATTCTTTCAACAACATGAGAATCTCATACTAAATTATGAGCAGATTTGCTTAGAAAGTGGTGAATGGATCCAATTATTATAAATGCTGCAGAATCTCATCATTATGATGTTGCAATGACTCATCCAATTTCTTGGGTGGTTGCAGCTGCTGATGCTATGTCTGCTTCTCGTCCTGGTGCTAGGTTTGATACGAAGGAATTGTTTATTGAAAAAATGTGAGAACTTGAAAAATTGATAACTGAAGTAGAGTGAGTGGATAAAGTTCATATCATGCAAGCATGAAGAGAGATTATGGTATATGTTGATCCAAAAGAGGTTCCAGATCAAGAAGTAGAGAAAGTTTTAGAAGAAATTTGAATAAAGATTGAGGATCAATTAGATTATCCTGGAATAATTAGAATTTCATGAATTAGGGAAACAAAAATTATTCAGTATCTTAGATAAAGGACAGTTTTAACTATTATTCAAAATTATGTATCCATATATTGAAGTTTTCGGTGTGGAAATTTCCATGATGTTTGTAGGTACAATTATTGCTATGATAGTTTTTTTAATTACGGCATGGATACTGACAAAAAGAAATCATCAAGATTTTTTAAAGTTATTTTATTGGTTGCCGTGATGGATTATACTATCTTACATATTAGGACGTTATATTTCTTTTTCTTTAGAAACTGGAATATATCTTCCAACTTCACTTTCTAATTTATTGACGATATTAAGTCCTCAAAATTTTAATTTTCATTTTGTTGGAATTCTTATAGCAACGTGAATTTGTTCTGTGATGTTTTTTTCTAGTATAAAAAGGACAGAAAATAAAAAAATTCGAGCAGATATATTGTTTTTATCGATTGCAAATGCTTTAATCGTTTTGTGAATTTTCATAACTTTATGAGATTCTATAGTATGAAAACCAACTGAAAATATTTTTGCAATACGCGCATTAACTGATAATAGTGCTTTAACTAAATTTGATGGTGTCTATCCTATATGATTGTTTATGTCTTTTTGATTATTAATTTTGCACATATTAATATCAGTTTTAGGTATCGTTCTAAAAAAGAATGGATTATGAATTCGATGATTAATTTGAATATTGATTGTACTTAATATAGTTTTCTTGTTTCAATCATATCCAAGATATTGAATAGTATCAATTTTATGAACATCATTTGATATAAAACAATATGCTTCATTAATATTACTTATATTCCGGATTATAGTAGCGATTCGTCGAGAAAAGAAAAGATTTTAAAAATTCATATTTAAAGTGTTATTATGCTGCAATTCTTCTTTACAAAAACAGATAGTCTATATAAAATATTCAAATCTTTGGAGAAAGTTCCTTCTCACAGGAGTGTAGAGATTTTTGTAGATCCTGAACACTCTCTTTTTGATAATGAACGATGGTGACAACAAATAAAGGATATTATAGATATGAAAAAAATAGATGCAACATTTGTAACGAAAAATAAAAACAATAAAGATTATTTAAAATCTGTTTGATTAAAGGTAAATTTAGTTAAAGAAAAACGTATTCAGAGAGTTTTAAATACATTATATTTGTTTTTTTTCAATATAAAAAAATTTCATCTACAAACATATGAAAGTAAAAAATATTTATTTATTATGGTATTCTTCCTTGAAATATTGTTAATATTGTGAATTTTGTGGTTTATTATTTCATTAATTGTTCCTAATGCTACTATAATGTTACAGCCTTCTGAAACCACGGAAACGATTATATATAATGTGCGTTATTATCCAAATAATGATTCGCAAATTGGAAATGAGACTAGGTTTTTATATGTTCCTTTTTATACGTGATCATTGAATTATAAGCATGAATTAACTATTTCTACGGCAAATAGTAAATACATTACGAATCCATCTCACTGACAAATAAAAATTTACAATAAAAAAGATAGAGAATATAATATAATGAAGAATACTCAGTTTAATACACCTGATGGGTTAATATTTCGTGCTGTTGACGACTTTATTTTGCCGGCATGAACTGAAAAGAATCCATCTGAAACAATTATAACAGTGGAGGCTGATGAATACGATAGTAATTGAGAATTGATAGGTATTCGCTGAAATATACCATTTAAAACGCAGATGTATATAACAAAACTTGAGGAATCATCTATAAAAAAAGAAATTTGGGCAGAAAGTATTGAAAAATTTTATTGACGAGACGGTGAAGCTATCTGAACGGTAACAGATGATGATATCCAACAACTTAAACAAAAACTTATAGATCAAGCATATGCAAAGAAGGTGCAGATTGTGAACGAAAATTTTCAAAGTACATGATGATTAATATTACCTTTTGAAACAGTTACAACAACAACATTTAATAATATACAAATTCCTCAATTGAGTTGAGATAATGTATCTACAATAAAATGAACAGCTTATGTAACTTATAATTATATATATGTTCTTTGGTCAGATTTATATAAAGTGTTTATGACGTATATTAATGAAAGACAACCAGAAAATAATGTTATTAGTAGAATAGATGAAAATACTTTACAGTTTTTAAAAGATTCAAACACGACAACTTCAGATGAAATTAAAAAAATCTGAAAAAGTTATGCAATATCTACTCAAATTAATGTAATTCAGACTTATGATTTTGAAAATGATCCAAAACAAATATTTTCTGATATTAAAAACAATATAGCTGGGATGGAGGTTGATGAAGCGAGAAATTACATTTTATCAACATATGATGAGATTGGGAGTGTAAAAATTTCTGTGCCTTTACGGTATGATTCTATACCTGTAATTAAGTCTAGAATCAAAATTAAGAGCAAATAACAAATTTTCTCTCTCTTGCAATTTTTTTCTACTTTTATACTATTCAGGATAATAGACGTAAATTTATATGTGAGCATTAATATGGCTAAAAATCTTGTAATTGTAGAATCTCCTGCAAAATCAAAAACTATTACAAAAATCTTATGATCGAATTTTGAAGTTAAGGCTTCACTTGGACATATTGTAGAGTTGCCTAGGAATGGGAAATGAGTAGATATCATGCATGATTTTAAACCGTTATATCAAATAAATCCTGAAAAGAAAAAAGTAGTATCAGAACTTAAAAGTTTGGCTAAAAATGCTGAAAAAGTATGGCTAGCAACCGATGAAGATCGTGAGTGAGAGGCGATTGCATGGCATGTTGCTAATGAATTATGATTACCTATAGATAAGACGCCAAGGATTGTGTTTCATGAAATTACAGAAAAGGCGATTAAGAATGCTGTTCAAAATCCAAGAACAATAGATATGAATTTAGTAGATGCCCAACAAGCCAGATCTGTCTTAGATTATTTGGTGTGATTTGAGCTTTCTCCAGTTTTATGGAAAAAGGTTGTTTGATGAATATCTGCATGAAGAGTTCAATCTGTAGCTGTACGTTTGATTGTTGAGAGGGAGAGGGAGATAGAAAAATTTAATAGTTCTTCAAGTTTTAAAACTATTTGAACTTTTTTGTGAAATTCTAAAAAAGCATTCTTGGCAACTTTAAATAAAGAGTTTAAAAAATCTGGAGAAGTTATTCCCTTTTTGGAACATTGTAAAAATGCAAAATTTAACGTAGAAAATGTAGAAAAAAAGCCAGGGAAAAGAGCTCCATCGGCTCCATTTACTACATCTACATTACAACAAGAAGCTAGTAGAAAACTTTGATTTTCTGTATCTCGTACAATGCAACTTGCTCAAAAATTGTATGAGTCTTGAAAAATTACGTATATGAGAACTGATTCTGTAAATCTTTCTCAGGATGCAGTAAATGCAGCAAAACAAGAAATTATTAAAGATTATGGAGAACAATATTCAAAGCCTACAGCATATAAAACTAAATCTGCATGAGCTCAGGAGGCTCATGAATGTATTAGACCTGCTCATCTAGAAATTCGTAGTGCATGAGATGATCCATCTCAAAAAAAGCTTTATGATCTTATATGGAAAAGGACAATTGCTTCCCAAATGGCTCCTGCAAGCATAGAGAAGACAGTTGTTACAATAGGTATTTCTGAGTCGAAAAATAAATTTATTGCAGAATGAGAGGTGGTTATGTTTGATGGTTTTTTGAAAGTTTATTCTGAATGAACGGATGATGATGAAGTTTCAGATACGGTCTTACTCCCAAAGTTAGAAAAATGAGAAACGTTAGATATGTCTAAAATTATTAGTACTGAAAAATTTAAAAAGCATCCACCTAGATATACGGAAGCTAGTCTTGTGAAGGAACTAGAAAAAAGATGAATTTGACGTCCTTCTACTTATGCTTCAATTATTACAAAAATTCAAGATAGAAAATATGTGGTAAAAGAAGATAGAAATTGAGAAAAAAGGGATTATATAGAAATTACTCTTGAGAATTGAAACATATCTGAAAAAACTAAAAATCAAAATAGTGGATCTGAAAAATGAAAGTTATTTCCAACTCAAGCATGAAGAGATGTTACGGATTTTTTGATGAAAAATTTTGATAATATTATGGATTATAATTTTACAGCGTCGGTTGAAACAGATTTTGATAGAATTGCGGAATGAAAAATTTGATGGATTAAAATGATGCATGAATTTTATGGGCCTTTTCATGATGATGTGATTAAAGCTCAGTGAGTAGATAGAATTATATCTGAAATTATATTATGAGAAGATCCAAAGTCTTGAAAACCTGTAATTGCCAGGACAGGGAAATTTTGACCATTTATTCAAATTTGAAATTCTGATGATGAGGACAAAAAATATGCGAACATTCCTAGTGATAAATCTCTAGAAACTATTACTTTGGAAGAAGCTTTGCAATGTTTTTCTTTACCTAGAGAAGTATGAGAGTATGAATGAGAGATGATTACTGCTGCTATAGGAAGGTTTTGACCATATTTAAAGTATAAGAATATTTTTGCATCTATTCCGAAAAATTCTGAAAATCCACTGGATCCTCATACGATAACTTTGGAACAAGCAATTCCTATTATTCAGAAAAAATTAGAATTTGAAGATAATAAAAACATTAATCAATTTGAATTTGAAAAAGAAAAAATTGAGGTACTAAATGGTCCTTATGGTCCATATATTAAGTATAATAAGAAAAATTATAAAATTCCTAAATGATGAAAGGATGCATCAGATTTAAATTTGGAAGATTGTCTTGCTATAATTTGAATAACTGATACTAAAAAATGATCTAAAGCAACTAGGAAGAAGGCGACAACTAAAAAGAAATAATATTTTATAATTAATAAATCTGAATATGGATGGGATAAAAGATATAATGAGAAAAAGATTATCCGTTCAGCATCGTGGTAAAAACATGATTGGAAGTATTGCATTGAATGAAATTAAGTCTTACTTAAAGGTTGAAAAAATTGATTCAGAAATTAAAGATGAAATTCTGACCTGATATGTGAGACATGATAAGTTGTTTATTAAAACTGTAGATCAAAGCTTAAAAATTCAAATTTTCAGAGAAAAAGCAGATATAATTAGAAAAATTAACTTAAAATTATCAGGAATTGGATATAAGACGGAAATAAAAGAAATTATTTTAAAATAGCATTTTATATCTTCTTAAATAAAAATGCACCTAAGTCCCCTTCAATTCATTATAATAATCGCTTCTGTGGTGTTTTTTCTTTTCTGAATTGATTTATTCAAGCGTAAAAAGGCAACTATTTTGCATTTGATAATTTTTATATGAGGTAGTTTCTTATTGGTCTTATTTTCTTTGAATGTGGATGTATTAAATAAATTTTGATCTTTTTTTGGGCTTACTAGATGAGCAGATTTATTAGTATATTGTGCGATAATTTTATTATGATATTTTTATATATCATTATTGAATGCGATAAATAGACAGGATATGAAGCAAACGCAAATTATTAGAGAAGTCTCTATAAGAGATGCTGAATGAAGTCTATGAGAATCTGACACTGTTTTTATAATTCCAGCATATAATGAAAAAGATGCTCCTATTAAAGTAATAGGTGATATTTTAGCAAAAAATTATGCGGTAATTTTAATAGATGATGGTAAAAATGGAGATTTAATAGAAAAATTACATTCAAAATATGTATGAAAACCTATTGTAACAATTAAACATATTGTAAATCTTTGACAGGGATGATGACTAGAAACATGAGCTGAATATGTTAGAAAATTCTGAAAAAATATTAAATACGTGGTACATTTTGATGCAGATTGACAACATAGATTAGAAGATTTGAAGGAATTTCAAAAAGCTTTTGAAGATGATCCAAGTTTAGAAATTGTTTTATGATCAAGATTTTTGGGGTCTACTGTAAATATGCCAAAATCTAAAAAAATTACATTAAAATTATGAATATTATTTACAACAATATTTAGTTGAATTAAATTAACTGATACTCATAACGGTTATAGGATGATGAAAAAGGAAACATTAGATAAAATTCATATTACTATGAATAGAATGGAACATGCCTCTGAAATTTTAGACATAATAAAGCATAAAAAAATTAAATATAAAGAAGTTCCAATCGTGGTGATATATTCAGAACATTCAATGGCTAAGTGACAAAAAATTAGTAATGCTTTTAATATTGCGAAAAATTTAATATATAAAAAAACATTCTTTAGATAAGATTTATAATTAAGTTTTAATGGTTGCTTTTTCTTTTTTTTGAATAAATGTATATCGATATTGAATATTTTATTTAGTGGGTTTTGTTTTATCTTATTGTTTTTTGTATTTTATCTGAAGAAAAAAATATTTTCACAAGTTTCCTAGATTACAAAATTTATTAGAAAATGATTTGGAGACTTTATTTGTAGTTTTGATTTTATGAGTGTTGATATGATGAAGACTAGGTCATGTATTAATTTATGATTTTCAATATTTTCTAGATAATCCATTAGATATATTAAAAATTTGGCAATGATGAATGTCGTTTATTGGATGAATATTGTGAGTTGTGCTTTGAGTTACTGTTTTTATAAGAAAAAAGAAATTTTCACGAAAAGAATTTATGATTTTATTAGATTTATTATGTTGTATATTACCATTATGTATAGCATTTTGAAGACTATGAAATTTTTTAAATCAGGAATTATATTGAATCATATTTAGTAATCCATTTTGACGATCTGAAAGAATGGTGTGAACTTTAACATCACTGTGATTTTTACATATTTATGATAAAATTGATTCAGTATTAAGAATTAATACAAATTTATTATCAATCATATTTGAGTGAATATTATTATTTATTGTTCTTATTTTTATTTTTATAGCGCAAATTAAAAAAGATAGACGAAAAATCTGAAAAATTTGAGTAATTTTCTTGTTGTGGTATAGTATAATCAGATTTTTATTTGAATATCTTAGACAAGATTCTCAATTAGAATTCATTTGACCATTTTCCAAAAGTCAGCGATTCTTTATAATATTTATAGTAATATGAATGATTATAGCTATTTGTTTAAATCATCATCCAAAAGAAAATTTAGAAAATAAGAAAAATAATTAATGAAAAAAGGAGACTATGATGAGATATTTAATAAGCTTTTAGAACTTTTTCCGAATCCAGATACTGAATTAAATTTTGAAACTCCGTTTCAATTACTTGTTGCAGTAATGTTATCTGCTCAGACTACAGATAGACAAGTAAATATAGTTACGGATAAACTTTTTGTGAAAGTAAAAGAACCAAACGACGTTTTAAATATGGCTGAAAAAAAACTAGAGAAACAGATTTCTTCTGTAAATTATTACAAAATGAAAGCTAAGCACATCAGAGAAACTGCAAAACAATTAATTGAATTAACTAAAGATAAAAAAATTAAATTAACTAAAAATGAAAAAAAATGTTTAGATAAATATGGATATTATTTACCAGAAAGTCTAGAATGATTGATTAAACTTCCGTGAGTAGGAGAAAAGACTGCAAAAGTAATTCTTTATGTGCGATATAAGCATGATCTGATTGCAGTGGATACGCATGTACATAGGGTAGCTAATCGTTTATGAATAGTAAAAACTTTTGAGCCATTAGAAACTTCAAAAGAGATAGAAAAAGTTGTTCCAAAAAAACGAAAAAGAATAGCACATCACAGTTTAATACTTTTTTGAAGGTATTACTGTACAGCTAAAAAACCAAAATGTGAAAATTGTGTATTACAAAAACGATGTAAAGAATTTTAATTATAATTAAATTTATCTAAAATATTTGGTAGGATTTAGTTTGAGAGCACTCTATATATGTTTTTTGTCTTTTCAGAATATACATCTACGTACCAACAATTTATATATTTTCCATTGCAAATCTCTTTATCTTTATATGTGGCTTTCACTACCATAAAACGGTCCCCTGATTTATACATATTTAAAATATCAACAAATTCTATTAAAAGAATTTGTTTAAGGTGAATAATATAACGTTCCTTATCATTCTTATAAAAATTTTTCCAAAATTCTAAATCGTCATCCTTTTTTTCTAAATACATTTTTTCTAATTCTTGCATACTAGCTGTTTTTATTTTGTTTAATAATTCTAAACTATTGGCATGGTTTTGGTATGGTATGTATTCATCTCATAAATCATATTCAACAACATCTTCACCATGTAATCTCAAACCTGAAGGGGAATCGTCAAATGCACAGTGTCATGGAATAGTTTTTTTTCCATTAATACGACCATTAGCAGATTTCATAATTGAAATTTTATTAGTAATTTCTTGAAGTGAATGTAAAATATTTTGTAGTGGTCTATTAGATGATATATCAACAAAATCATCAGTTTCTATGGAATAATATTTTTTTAAATCTAATTCTATTTCTATTTTTAATTTATTTAATAGAGAAAAATCTGACACATTAATATTAAATTCTTCAAAAATATCATTTTCTTCTTCAGATAAAGTTTTACCTTCGAGCAATAAAGTACAACATTTTAATAAACCACATTTAAAAGATAACTCAGGATTCTTTGCTCAAATTTCCATTAATCTATGTTTTAGTGAATATGTATCAATATTTGTATTAAATTTATTTAATAGAATGCCTAAATTCAAATCTGAATTGTTAAATTCTTTTTTCTCTCCTATTGGTTGTTCATTTTGTTGTATTTTTAAAATTTCAATAATGATTTCTTTTCTCTTCTTGTTTTGTTTACATAAATTTAAAGCATCCAATAAATCATCTACTGTACATTCTCTTGCATATTTTTTAGGATTGTTTTTCAATTCTTCAAGTGATATCTTGTTTATATCCATTTTTATTTCCTAAAAAATTTAAAATAGTAAAATGATTATAATTAAAAAATTTTTTTATGCAAAATTTTGCTGCCCATTTTTATTTATAAAAACAAATATATAAAATGTGATTTTATTATGTTTATAGTAGTAATTTATTTAATGTGTCGTAATAATTGTATAACTATAAAATTTATAGTTATTTTTATATATTTTCCACTCCATAATATCGATTTTTTTCACTTTCTATGAATATGGGTGTTTCTGATGAAATTCTATTTTTACAAAATTTTACAATATTACATTTTTTCAATTTCGTATTTTTCAAAATCCTATCTTCACCTATTTTGGTTATATGAAGTTTATTAATATTTTCAATCAATGTATCCTATATTTAAAAAATTAATTTAATTTCCAGTTTATAGGTTTTATTCCTTTTTTTTCTAAGTATTTATTAGTTTTTGAGAAAGGTTTGCTTCAGAAAAATCAACGATCAGCTGAAAATGGAGATGGATGTGGAGAACAAATTACATAGTGTTTGCTTTCATCTATTAAACTTTTTTTTTGTTGAGCGAAAGCTCACCGTAAGATGAAAACTAAATGTTCTTTTTTGTCTGATAAAGTTTTAATAACAGCATCTGTAAAAGTTTGCCAACCGATATCTTTATGAGAATTAGGTGTATCTTTTCTAACGGTTAAAGTTGCATTTAAAAGAAATACTCATTCTTGTGTCCACTTTGTCAAATTCCCAGACTTTGGAGGGGTCAATCACAAATCAGAATTCATTTCTTTATAGATATTTCTAAGTGATGGTGGAATAGTTACTCAATCTTGAACTGAAAAACATAATCAGTGGGCTTCTCATTGTCCATGATATGGGTCTTGTCATATTATTATTACTTTCACTTTATCAAATGGTGTTTTATCAAAAGCATTAAATATTTGGTTTCCTGCTGGATAAATAGTTTTTCATTCAGATTTTTCTTTTTGCAAAAAGTTTTTAATTTCAGCAAAATAAGGTTTTTGGAATTCGTCTCGAAGTATTTTTTTCCAACTAGGTTCTATTTGAGGATTTATCATTTTATTACATTGAGTTAAATCTAAATATTTCATTGTTTATAATGAAATATTTTTTTCACAATCCGTTGTTCTAAACGAATTATTGGATTAACAATGTATTTTAAAATAGAGTATCTTATTGGTCTGATCATTAATATTAGCGGAACTAAAATTCCCAATCCGATTCAAGCTACTATATCACTTGGCCGATGAACTAATGTTAATATTCTACATGTACTCATTATAAAAGAAATTATTACAAAAATAATTCCACTCCGAGTAAAAAATTTCTTTTTACTATAGATTCACCATAGTAACGTAGTTATAGCAAATGCCATAGAAACTACTGCGTGATCAGAAGGGAATGAGCTAGTTGGTAAAATATCATGTAATAAAGTTTCTTCTGTTTCAACTTGATTTAGAATCATAATTGGTCTTTCTTTGTAGAAAAAAGTTTGAATTCATATATTGATTAATACAGCTATAAATGTAGAGAAAAAAATATAAAGAGCTCATTGTTTTATAATTGTTTTTTTCTTTATGATTGCATAGAGATAGATGCAGATAAGAAAAATGGGATATGCTATTACAAAGATGTCCGCTAAGGTTGGAGCTAAATTTGATATCCATTCATATTTATTTTGAATATCAATTCATCGTTGTAAAATATTCATTCATCGTGAAGGTTCTATAAGTTGAATTGTATGCATTATTGTTTAGAAAAAATATTTAAATTAAAAAATAAATTAATAGTTTTGGCTATTAATTCAAGTAATTCTTAAATTTTATTTATAAATCATATATTGTATAAGTGTCATTTGTAGATCCTATAGATTCAGTTATTCATATTGGATATTCTGTATGTCAAAAAGGATTGTTGTTTGCATAATCTGTTACAACGCTAGTTATTCATGTACTAACACAACTTACAATATATCCAACCTTTACGAAAATATATTTTGCAGAATAATTATCAGGGTTTGGCACTCTAAATATTTTAAGTATAGTTGGAGCCATAAATAAAACCATTACTGTAATAAAGAGTCATATAATCATGTATCTTATAGCATTCCATGCTAATTTAACTTTAGAGTCATCTCATCTGGAAAATATAAACAAAAAAACAGCATAGAAAAAAGCCCATATACATCAAATTAATACAGCAAGTACAATTAAAGCAAAAACTAGCAGAATCACATCTGCTGGATTTGGCGTAATGATATTAGAACAGGCATTTCCCATCAAAAAAACTTTTATGATATATTATTTACTCTTTTAGAAATGGTTTTTTAGTTTTTTTATTCTGACTTTTCCTTTTTAGGTAAGGCTTTTCTCTCAACCTCTTTGTAGAATTTTTTAAACATTGTATCGTTTGTTGATTTGAAAAGTAGTTTTGCAACTCTTTCTGAAGGTTGAGCTCATTTGGATATCCAAGATTTTATGCTTTCAATATCTGCTTCAAAAATATGTTTTAATGGGTCGTATGAACCTAAAACTTCTAAATGTCCACATTGTGCAGGTTTCGTATGTTCTGTAAGGACTACCCTATAAAAAGGTCTTTTTGATCTTCATTGTCTAGAAAGTCTAATAGCTAACATGTTTGACTTTAAAAAAACATAAATAAAATTTAATAAGAATGATTTTACTTCAATTTTTCTCTAGAAGTATGTTCTGTGTGTTTTTTGCAGTGTTTACAATATTTATTCACAGCTAATTTTGGAGTAGTTGCTTTGTTTAGAGATGTGAAAAAGTTTGTCGCTTTACATTCAGGACAAACTAATGCAACAGTAATAACTCCACCTTTCTTTTTTGCCATAATTTAGGTTGAACACATATAAAATATTTGAATGACGTAGATGATCATAATTTGGCTCTGGGTAGACTCGAACCACCGACCTCGCCCTTATGAGAGGTGCGCACTATCCTGCTGAGCTACAGAGCCATAATTGTTGTGAGTTTAG
>JAEEGL010362910.1_pt1 | contig 19349 bp, 17 predicted proteins | sample 9134231 | NCBI WGS metagenome assembly JAEEGL01 (sample SAMN16246548, study PRJNA631951) | gut metagenome | biome: gut microbiome; feature: rumen; material: fiber-attached | host: Bos | place: Iran: Karaj | collected 2018-10
ACAGACTGCATCCTGTTCGGAGGCTGGGCGGACGCCGAGAGGCAGATCGCATGTTTCGGTCCAGTATGGGAAGAGCCCGAATGGCCTCTCCGCTGGCTCGAGTGCAGATGGAACGCGAAGTTTGCGTCTCCCGGTCACCGGGATTTTCTGGGAGCACTCATGGGCCTCGGCATCAAGCGGGAAGCCGTCGGTGATATCCTCGCGGAAGAAGGAAAAGCTTATCTTGCGCTGCACGCGTCCGTAGCGGATTACGTCGCGTCAGGGCTGACATCCGCCGGAAAAGCGGCTCTGTCCTGTTCCTGGGCCGACGGTGAGACCATGAGGGAACGCAGGGCAGCCCTGAAGGAAGATGAGATCACCGTGACTTCGATGAGGCTGGACGCGGTCGTGGCCGCCGGCACCGGTCTCTCAAGAGCGGCCTCGGAACGCCTGATCGAACAGGGAGGCGTGAAGGTCGACCATGTTCCGGAACTGCGTCCGGACAAAAAAATCAGTGAGAAATGCCTGTTATCGATCACCGGCAGCGGGCGTCTCTATATTTTAGAAAACTGCGGTACGACACGAAGAGGCCGTCTGAGGCTGCGGATCGGTCGTCCGTACTAGAGAAATGGAGGAAAAAATGGCTATCACCCCCGAAATGATCAGTGAAAAGAGTTTCGCATCCGCATTCAGAGGCTACAATATGGACGAGGTCGATGATTTCCTGGATGAGATCATGGACGAGATGGAATCTCTGATCGCACAGAACAACGCTCTGAAGGAAGCTGCTGCCGCTCCCGCGGAAAACAACAGCGAAGAGATCGTCGCCCTGAAGGCCCAGCTGAGCGAAGTGCGCGCAGAGAACAAGGCGCTCGAAGGCGAACTGTCTGCCGTGACCGCAGACAACAAGGCTCTCGCAGCCCAGATGGCTTCCGCTTCCGCCGAGAACAAGGCGCTGTATGAGCAGATCGCCGCCAACGGCGGTGCCGCTCCCGAAGCTGCGGCTGAACTGGCCGAAGCCAAGTCCCGCATCATCGAACTCGAAAAGCGAATCGCTGTTCTGACCGCCGGCGGTGCTGCCCATGCTGCCGCTCCCGCGGAGCCTCAGGATGACCTGACTGCCGCGATCGTCGCGGCCGCCAAAGCCAAGATCGAGGAGATTGTGAACGAAGTCCGCGTTTCCGCCGATCAGGCCAAGGATACGATCCAGTCCAACACCGACGTTGCTCTGGCTCAGATCAAGTCCGATGCTGAAGCTGCCGGCAGCGAAGTCGCCGATACCCGCAGCCAGATCCATGATATCCGCGACCGTTATCTGAGCATGCTCCAGTCTCAGATGAAGGTCTTCTCGCAGCTGGGCGATGAGTAATCAGCCGCTCAAGCATGTGGCCGTGAAAGGTAAGAAGCTTCCGCTTCTTGCCTTTTTTGGCGTCATCCTTGTCTGTATCCTGATCGACCAGGTCACGAAATACTGGGCGGTGAACAGCCTGAAGGCCGTGGGAGACATCCCTCTGTGGGAAGGAGTTCTCCATCTGACCTACGCAGAGAATACGGGCATGGCCTTCTCTCTTCTTTCCAGACACACCTGGATCCTGACGCTCGTGACCGGGATCTTTCTCGCAGCCGCCCTTGCGGCGCTCATCTGCCTGCGCCGCAGGCTCCCCGTCTTTGTGATGACCGTAGGCGCCGTGATCGTGGGCGGAGGGATCGGAAACCTGATCGACCGCATGACGCTGGGTCACGTCACGGACTTCATCTATTTCAAGATCATCAATTTCGCCATTTTCAACGCGGCGGATTCCTTCGTCGTCGTTGGATGCGTCCTGCTTCTGATCTATGCTCTGTTCTCCAGAGAAGAACCTGCCGTGAAGCACGCCTCCGCGGAGAAGAAGAATGAAGATCAGAACTGATCCCGAGGCTCCGGGACAGCGGCTCGATGTTTTCATCTCCGGTGCTGCGGAGGGCGTTTCGCGTTCCTACGCGGAAAAGCTGATAGGGGAAGGGCGCGTCCTCGTGAACGGGAAGCGCGAGAAGCCTTCCTACAGGATCCGGGGCGGCGAAGAGATCGAACTGGATCTACCCGAGGTGCGTCCGCTGGAACTTGAGCCGGAGGACATCCCGCTGGACATCGTGTACGAGGACAGCGACATCCTCATACTGAACAAGCCCAGAGGCCTGGTCGTTCATCCGGCAGACGGGCATGATACGGGTACGCTCGTGCAGGCTCTGCTGCATCACTGCGGGGATCTTTCGGGAATCGGGGGTGTCCTCCGTCCCGGGATCGTACACCGCATCGATAAAGATACGACAGGGCTCCTCGCCGTCGCGAAGAACGACGCTGCGCATCTGAGCCTTTCCCGCCAGCTGGAAGACCATACCATGCACAGGCTGTACCTGGCGCTTGTGGAAGGCAGGATCCATGAAGACGGGTTCGTGGACGCCCCGATCGGCAGATCGCCCAGGGACCGCAAAAAGATGGCTGTCGTGGCTGACGGAAAGCCGGCCTACACGTCTTACCGTGTGCTCGAGAACTTCGCGGCAGAAACACTCGTGGAATGTTCGCTGCGCACGGGGAGGACGCACCAGATCCGCGTGCACATGGCTTCGATCTCCCATCCCGTCGTCGGTGACACGGTCTACGGCTTTCGAAAACAGCGGTATAATCTGGACGGGCAGATGCTGCATGCGCATACGCTCATCCTGAAGCACCCTTCTTCGGGGGAGGAGATGACATTCCGCGCAGATCCCCCGGAAGATTTCAGAAAGCTGCTCGAGATCCTGCGCAAAAAGGGCTGAAAACACATCTGAAACGGGCTTTTCCCGCAGAAACGTCTTTCCGGACGTCCGAAGGGAAGAGCCTTTTTCATATCTCCGGAACAGTGCTCCGCATTCGATTATCCTTGAATTTCACGTATGGATTTGATATGATAAAACACAAGAAGAAACACTCTGACAGAAAGGAGACATTATGGCAGGCAAGCCTTCTTCATTCAGAATCATTCCTCTCGGCGGCGTGGATGAGATCGGCAAGAACATCACGCTGCTGGAGTATGACGGACAGATCCTCATCCTGGACTGCGGCATGGGGTTCCCGGATGAATCCATGCTCGGGATCGATCTTGTGATTCCTGATTTCACATATCTTATGCAGAACCGGGAACACATTGCCGGCATCCTCCTGACGCACGGCCATGAAGACCATATCGGCAGCCTTCCGTATCTGCTCCGTGACCTTGACGTACCAATCTACGGATCTGCCCTGACGCTTGCGCTTCTGGACGTCAAACTGCAGGAGACGGAAGTCCGTCAGGCCCGCATGATCCGCGTGAACCCCAGAGACCGTCTGAAGATCGGGTGCTTCGACGTCGAATTCCTGCGCATCACCCACAGCATCCAGGGCGCTCTCGCGTTCGCGATCCGTCTGCCCGTCGGCACCATATTCTTCACGGGCGACTTCAAGGTGGACTTTACTCCCGTGGACGGCATGCCCATGGATTTTACCCGCATGAGCGCTTTGGGCGAGGAGGGGGTCCTTCTCCTCATGGCAGACAGCACGAACGTCGGCCGGCCCGGGTATACGCTTTCAGAAAGGACGGTCCGTTCGAACCTCGATCCCTATTTCAGGCACGCCAAAGGCCGTATCTTCATCACGACCTTCTCTTCCAACATACACCGCGTCCAGCAGATCGTGGATCTTGCCCTTGAGAACGGGCGCAGGGTCTGCTTCTCGGGGCGGAGCATGGTGAAAGTCGTAGGCGTCGCGACGGAACTGGGAGAGCTCCATGTGCCTCCTGAGAAGATCGTTGACATCACGGAGATCTCGAACTATCCCGATCCTGAAGTCTGTGTGATCACGACGGGAAGCCAGGGAGAGCCCATGAGCGGGCTCATGCGCATGACCAACCAGTCCCATCCGTACGTCAACATCAAAACCGGAGATACGGTGATCCTGTCCGCGAAGCCCATTCCGGGAAACGAGAAGTACGTGAACCGTCTCGTGAACCAGCTTTACAGAGTGGGAGCGGACGTCGTCTACAGTGAACTTGCGGACGTCCACGTATCCGGACATGCGTGCCAGGAAGAACTCAAACTCGTCCATTCGCTCCTGAAGCCCAGGTTCTTTGTTCCGCTGCACGGAGAGTTCCGCCATCTCATGCTGCACCGTCAGCTCGCGATCGGGCTCGGAATGGATCCGGACCATATCGTGCTGCCCGAACTGGGCACTGCGATCGAGGTCACGCAGGACACGATCAGGGAAGGGGAAATGGTGCCGGCAGGATCGACGCTGGTCGACGGCTTCGGAGTCGGAGACGTAGGATCGGCTGTTCTGCGCGACCGGCGCCATCTGTCTTCCGACGGGCTGGTCGTCGTGGCCATGGCCATGGATACCTACCGCGGCCGTATGGTCGGGGATCCGCAGATCGTTTCCCGCGGATTCGTCTACGTGCGCGATAACGAAGACCTTCTGGATGACATCTCTTCCTACGTGAGAGATATAGTCGACAAACAGCCCAGGCTCACGGGCAGGGACTGGACCAATCTGAAGACGCTGATCCGCAACCAGCTCTCCCGCTATCTGTATGAAAGAACGGGACGTAACCCCATGATCCTTCCTCTGATCGTGGAAGTGGAGTGAGACATGGCACAAAGGGATCCGGAAGAACGTTCCTATGAGATCACGTCCGGCGTGTGGAAATTCCTGCGCGGGCTTCTGATCTATGCCGTTTCGCTGGCGCTCATCGCCGCGTTCGTGCTCCTTGCCGCGGACTTCGTGAAGACCCATTATCTGGATCCTGTCGACGTAAACGATGATTCTCCCGTCCTCGTCGAGATCCCGTACGGTTCGGGAAAATCCACGATCGCAAAGATCCTTGCGGGCAAGGGAGAGACCGGACAGGGTGAAGCGGTGATCCGCAGCGAAGGTGTTTTCAAGCTGTACGTGGACGTTATGGGCTATGCGAGCCGCATGAAAGCCGGTTCCTACGTCATGAACCGTACGATGACGATGGAGGAGATCCTGGAGAAGCTCAGCCACGGCGATGGACACAGCAACGTCACCAACGTCACGATCATCGAAGGCAGCACGGTCGAGGAAGTGGCCAGACGCCTATACAACAGCGGCATCATCTCGGCATCCGCCGATTTCCGGGATCAGTGCAATTCCCAGGAATACTTCAACTACAGCTTTATCGGTGCACTGGACGACGACAGGCTCGAACAGCGCCAGTACCTTCTCGAAGGTTATCTGTTCCCGGATACCTACGAGATCTATGTGGGGTCCTCTGTCGACACGATCATCCGGAAAGCCCTGAAGCAGTTCGGACAGATCTGGAACGAGGAGAAGAGGCAGAGGGCCGAAGAACTCGAGATGACGACGGACGAGATCGTGACGCTGGCATCGATCATAGAGAAAGAGGGGAGACCCGAGGATTTCGCGAAGATCTCCGCCGTCTTCCATAACCGTCTCAAACAGGGCATGCGGCTGCAGAGTTGCGCGACCGTGCAGTATATCCTCCGCATGAAACGCCTCAACCTCACGGATGAGGACATTTCCGTGAACTCACCTTACAACACTTATCTGAACGAAGGGCTCCCTGTAGGCCCCATCTGCAATCCTTCCGAGGAAGCGATCAAAGCGGCTCTGTTTCCGGACGAGGCCTTCCTGGAGGAAGGTTACCTGTATTTCTGCTCCCGCGATCCTATGGAAGGAACGCTGGCATTCGCAAAAACCTATGAGGAGCACCAGGCGAACGTGGAACGCTACCGCCCGCTCTGGATCGCCCATGACAGCACACTCACGTCCGGCAACTGACCGGACCTGTCCACCTCCCGTGCAGTCTCGGGAGGTGTTTTTGCCGGATCGGTACGGATCCGGAAGGACGCGCACGCAAGCGCGGAACGGGAAATGAAGCATCTGACAGAACCTCTGCGCTACTGCCGCAGCCTTACGGATATCGACGGAGATCTTCTTCGGTCCATCGGAGTGAAGACTCTTCTCGTGGATCTTGACAACACGCTCGTTTTCTGGCATACGTCCGACTGCCTTCCGGGAGCTTCCGATTGGCTGGAGGAGCGCAGACGGGATGGATTCGACGTGTATCTCTTTTCGAATGCAGGAAAAAAACGGGCTGAAAGTTTTGCGTCCGAACATGGGATCGGGATCCTGCCTTATGCGGGCAAGCCCTGGACGTGCCTGTTCCGGAATCTGTCGAAAAGGATCCGTGCCCCCAAAAGCGAATGGGCGGTGATCGGTGATCAGATTTATACGGATGTTCTGTGCGGGAATCTTATGGGTGTGAAGACGCTTTATGTTTTCCCGTACAGCGAGAGAGAGTGGTGGTGGACGCGTTTCGTGCGCAGGATCGAACGGTTTGTGCTGAAAAAAAGAGGGATCCTGTAAGGCGCAAAGCGGGCCGTATGCGCCTGAAAACCGAAAAAACAGAAGGGGACAGGTTGCCAAGGCCCCTTTCTCCTGTTATAATTGAACGGATGGAGGTTGACATGCAGAATCGTTTGCAGAGACTGATGGCGGCCCTGGAAGAACTGGGCGCCGACGGTGCGATCTTCCATGCTGTGGAAGACGTATGCTATTATTCCGGTTTTGACAACGACAGCCTCGCGGTAGTAGGCCCCAAAGGCCGGATCCTTATCGCGAACGCTCTTTATTTCGAGGCAGCGCAGCGCGCCGCCAAGGAATTCGAAGTCCGCAGCTACTACGGTGCGAGTTTCGCTTCTGTCCTGCAGGGTGCCGTGAAGGACTGCGGGATCACGAGAATGGCTTATCAGGAAGGCAAGGTCTTCCATGACCAGTACCTCGCTATGGAAGCCGCCCTTCCGGGCGTTTCCTTCGTGCCTATGGGCATCCTGGGCCAGAAACTCCGCGAAGTGAAGGACGAGACCGAACTTGCCAAACTGCGCGAAGCCTGCCGGATCACGGACTGCTGCTTCTGGGAATTGACGAAGATCCTTCGTCCCGGCGTGACCGAACTGGACGCCGCGACCGAACTTCAGTACGTCATGGCCAAGAAGTACCATGCGCAGCTCAGTTTTGAGACGATCGTCGCTTCCGGCATCAATGGATCGCTGCCTCACGCCGTTCCTTCCGACAAGGTCATGCAGGAAGGCGAGATGGTCACGGTCGATTTCGGAGCCATGTGGGAAGGCTATCACGCCGACATGACCCGAACCTATTCTCTGGGTGAACCGAGCGCCAAGATGCGCGAGATCTACGATATCGTCCTTGAAGCCCAGCTTGCAGGCGTCGCCGCGCTGCGTCCCGGCGTCACAGGCGCGCAGGCCGATGCGGCCGCGAGAGATCTTATCGCATCCCGCGGATACGGCGAACAGTTCGTCCATACTCTCGGACACGGGGTGGGACTCGAGATCCATGAAAGGCCCAACGTCAGCTACAGGGCCGCGGATCAGATCCTTGTGCCTGGGAACTGTGTAACGGTGGAACCCGGGATCTATCTTCCCGGTATCGGCGGTGTCCGGATCGAGGATACATGCCTTATCACAAAAGACGGTTGTGAGGTGCTCTTTGAAGCACCCAAGCAATTGCAAATCATTGGATAAAATGGAGGAGTACAGATGATTTCCGCAGGTGATTTCAAGAAAGGCGTAACGATCGAACTGGACGGCCAGGTGTTCACGATCGTGGACTTCCAGCATGTGAAGCCCGGCAAGGGCTCCGCCTTCGTGCGTACCAAACTGAAAAACATTATGAGCGGCGGCGTCGTAGAGCGCACCTTCAACCCCACGGACAAGATGGATCGTGCAGTGATCGAAACCAAGGAGATGGAGTATCTCTACAATGACGAAGAGCTGTACTACTTCATGGACAACGAGACCTTCGAACAGCTGCCCCTGGAAAAGGAACAGGTCGAAGACGCTCTGCCTTACCTCAAGGAAAACATGACCGTGACGATCCGCTTCTTCAAGGGGCAGGCTTTCAGCGTAGCACCGCCGAACTTCGTGGTCCTCAAGGTCGTCGCCACCGAGCCCGGTGCCCGTGGCGATACCGCCACGAACGTGCAGAAGCCCGCGACGCTGGAGACCGGCTATGTCGTGTCCGTCCCCCTGTTCATCAATCAGGGCGAAGACATCCGCATCGACACCCGGACCGGCGAATACATGGAACGTGCGTGATCCTCTGCTGAAACCAGACCCGGCAGCATGCTGCCGGGTTTTCTTCTGAAGAACGGAGTGCGAATGAACGCTCAGATCCGATCCATGACGACAGGAACCCCCTGGAAGATGATCCTGACCGTAGCGCTTCCTCTCATGCTCGGAAATGTCTTCCAGCAGCTCTATACCGTGGTGGACACCGCGGTCGTGGGCCGCGTCCTCGGTGTGTCTGCTCTAGCAGCGCTGGGGACCGTGGACTGGCTCAACTGGCTGTTTCTCGGAACGATCCAGGGACTCACCCAGGGCTTTTCCATCAAGATCGCCCAGGATTTCGGAGCGAGGGACGAAAAGAGCATGCGCCGTTCCATGGCCGCGACCGTACAGCTCAGCGTCATCGCGGCTGCCGTACTGACGACCGTCGCACTTGTCACGATACCCATGGTGCAGCGTTGGATGGGAACACCTCAGGAAGTCGCAGGCACAGCCCGTCTGTATCTTCGGATCCTTTTTGCCTCGATCCCTGTCACCGTGCTCTATAACATGGCCGCGTGCGTGCTGCGTGCCCTGGGAGACAGCCGTACGCCTCTGAGGGCCATGATCCTGTCTTCCGTGACGAACATCCTTCTGGATCTGCTCTTTGTGGCCGTGTTTCGCTGGGGTGTCGCTGGCGCTGCCGTCGCTACGGTCCTGTCGCATATGCTCGCGGCGGCTTTCTGTACCGTCGCCATGTTCCGGGTCAGGATGCTGATCCCCGGAAAAGGAGAGTGGGGCTGGGACGGAAAAAGGATCGCACTTCTGCTTCGCCTCGGGCTTCCCGTCAGTGCGCAGAACTGCATCATCGCCGTGGGAGGCATCTACGTACAGTCTGTCGTCAACGGCTTCGGAGTCGTGTTCATCGCAGGCTATACCGCGACGAACAAGCTGTATGGCCTTCTTGAGATCGCAGCCGTATCCTATGGATACGCCATGACCACCTATGCAGGTCAGAACCTCGGAGCCCGTGAGATTCAAAGGATCCGGACGGGCGTCCGGTCGGCGTGCGTCATCGGTATCATCACTTCCGTCATGATCTCGGCGGTCATGATCGTGTTCGGAAAATGGATCCTGCGACTGTTCCTGAGCGGGGAAGCTTCCGATGTGGAGAGCGCTCTTGAAACCGCGTACGCGTTTCTGAGGCTCATGAGCCTCTGGCTTCCCGTACTCTATCTGCTCCATGTGGTGCGGTCGGCCCTGCAGGGGCTTGGTAATACAGTCAATCCGCTGGTATCGGGTATCGTGGAGCTTCTGGCCCGCACGAGCGCAGCCTTTGTACTTCCCGGGTTCATCGGAGGACCTGCCGTCTTCTGGTGCGAAGTCCTCGCCTGGATCGGCGCCGACCTGATCCTGATACCCGGTTATTATATGGAAATGAGAAAGATCAACAAAAGAATCCCGGAGGAAGTCTCCGCATGAGAAAAACCCTGATCCTGATCCTTACAGCCGCGTTGCTTTTGCTGTCCTGCGCCTGCGCGTCCGGCAGGGCACCGATGGTGCCTGACAACCTGACGGCAGTCACGGCCAAGCCCGACCCGACGCAGACGGTCCAGCCCACTGAGGCCCCGACGCCTGAACCGACACCCGAACCCACGCCTGAACCGCCGCAGATCACGTATAAGCTGTGGCAGGGCGGAGAAGTTCCGGAGATCTATACGGCCGTCGAGAAGGAAGAATTCCCTCAGAACCCGCTGTTCGCATTCACGGATTATCTCGGTGTCGTGCGATACCGCACGCCGGTCCTGCGCGTGACGGTGCAGGGGGACGACGTCCTGCGTGAGACCGGATACACGGAGCCGGTACTGGATCCTGAGTGGACTCTCCCGGAAGAGCCTGTCTGGATTCAGCCGGAAGAAGAGAATCCCGGTGTGTGCATTCCTGTGGAGATCGACTGGGACATCTGGAAGACAAAGAACGCTTATCAGAAGACGGAGCTTACCGGCCATCTGTCCTATACAGATGAAAACGGTGAGACGAAGTATCTCGTTTACGCGAGCCTGGGCGGAGAGAATGCGGACTACTATCCCGCGGACGAGACGGGCTCTATGATCCCTGGATCCCTTCCTTCAGGGAGGACGCCTCTCGTGCCTTCATATTATCCCGACGGCACGCCCAAGGACGGTGACCGTATGATCGTTGTCTATCAGGGCAGCCAGAGCGTCGCAGTGTACGAGGGCATGCAGGGACAGTGGGAGCAGATCCGCGTCATGGCCTGCTCCACAGGCAGGATCACGCCCAACGGAGATTTCAGGCTGGGAGAACGCTACCGCTACCGCACTCTCTTCGGAGGGAAAGGCCAGTATGCCGTGCGCATCACGGGATATTTCCTGTTCCACAGCGTTCCCATCAATCCTTATGCAAGGGACGTGATCACCGGACAGTCCCAGATGTTCCTGGATCAGTATGAAGGCCTCGGTACCCAGATCTCCCGCGGATGCGTCCGCATGACGGTGGAAGATGCGAAGTGGGTCTATGATGAACTGCCCAGAGGCACGGCCGTCCGGATCACACGTTCATCCGGACCCCAGTGCCCCGAAGTGCCTCCGATCATCCATGAGGCACCGTATGTGACGGGAGACAACTTCGGCTGGGATCCCACGGATCCCGATCCGAACAACCCGTACAATATGACCGCGGAAGAGGTCGAACGTCTTCTGCATCCGGAGAATGAAACGAAGGATGAGGATCCTTCACAGGAAGGACCTCAGAGCGGCCAAGATTGACGCTCGTTCCGTTTCGGGGTACAATAAGGGAAATCAGGGGAGTGTTCCCCTTGTGAGGTGTTATCTATGCTTGATCGTGTAGCTTTTACTCTGTTCGGCGTCTGGAACGTCTACTGGTACGGGATCTTCATCGCGGTAGCCCTGGTCATCGGGATCGCTCTGATGCTGTACTCCGCGAAGAAGTCCGGTATGGATACAGACAACACCCTTGACGCGGTGCTGCTCGTGGTCCCGCTGGCCATCATCTTCGCTCGTGCACATTACGTCATCTGGAGTTGGAACGAGTTTTCCTTCTATCCTTTCCCGGAGATCCTGTACCGCATGGTCGCGGCCTGGGACGGGGGGATGGCCATCTACGGCGGTATCATCGGCGGCGTCATCGGCGTCGTGATCTATGCACGCTGGAAGAAAGTGCCTTTCCTGACAGTCCTGGACTGGATCGTTCCCGGTCTTGCACTGGGACAGGCGATCGGACGCTGGGGCAACTGGGTCAACCAGGAGGTGTACGGTCACGTTGTGACGAATCCGGCCCTGCAGTGGTTCCCGATGTCCGTCTGGATCGACCGTACGCAGGAATGGCACGCAGCCACCTTCTTCTATGAATCCATGGGCGATCTCCTCATCTTCCTTCTGCTGTTCTTCCTGATCCGCAGAAAGACGAAGAACAGGGGCGTCATGACGGCTTCCTATTTCCTGATGTACGGCATCCTGCGCGGCTGCCTTGAGGGACTGAGAAGTGAGGAATTCATCCAGAGCGCTCCCGGATTCCCCGTGAATCAGGTCCTGTCCTTCATCCTGGCTTTCCTCGCGCTGATCTTCCTCATCTATATCCTGAAAAACAAGGACAAGTTCCCGCTGTATGACCGCAAGACCGCTCTCGAAGAAGCGCGTCAGGCAGCGAAGGATGAGGATGAAGAGGAAGAAGACGAACCGAAAGAGAAGAAGGAACTCGGCGGATTCGTGATCGGCGGAGACGACGAAGAAGACGCGGCCCCTTCCGGTGATGAACCTGAAGACGCACCCGAAGAACCTTCCGAGGAAGCAGAAGCCGATGAGCCTCTGCCTGCCGAAGAGCCTTCTTCCGAAGAGGATGGACCCGCTGAACCGGTAGATCCGGAGAACAAAGCGGATAAAAAGGAATAAACGGAAAGGGATCCCTTGCTGAGGGATCCCTGCTATCAATTCACAGGAGGCGGATAATGAAAAGAAATATCATATGGGGAATCGTTCTCATTCTTGTCGGCGCTCTTTACCTTCTGAGCGTGGCAGGAGTCATTGTATTCAACGCCATGTATCTTCTGCCCATCGCACTTCTGGCCGTCGTCGCCTATATGCAGATCCAGTATTTCCGTGAGAACCGCATCGATACGGGCAAACCGATCGCAAGCGGACTGCTCCTTGCACTTGCCGTCATCTTTTTCTTCTGTGCCAAGGACGGGTGGGACGTCTTCAAGCAGCTGTATCCCCTGATCCTGATCGGCCTTTCCCTGGGCATCGTGGAAGAGATCATCACGCGTCAGGGCAAGTCGGGCAGCTGGGTCGTAGCTGCCGTACTGGCTGCTCTCGGCCTCGTGCTTCTCTTCAGTATCCGCTGGTCGGACATCTGGAAATACGGCATACCGATCGCTCTGATCATCGCCGGGATCTCCGTGATCTGGAATCCCAGGAAAAACAAATAAACTGACAGTAAAAGAACAGGAGGCCTTTCGTTGAGCACTCGCAATCTGACTATGATGACTGACCTGTACCAGCTCACGATGATGTACGGGTATTACAAAAACGGCATGTCGAAGAACATTGCCGTATTCGATGTGTTTTTCCGCCGTTCTATCCAGGATTCCCGCTATGCGGTCGTCGCCGGTCTGGAACAGCTCATCGAGTATATCGAGAACCTGAGCTTTGAATCGGACGATATCGAATATCTCCGCAGCCTCGATCTTTTCGATGAGGAGTTTCTCTCTGTTCTGGAACACTTTTCCTTCACCGGAGAGATCTACGCCATGCCCGAGGGCTCGGTAGCCTATCCCTACGAACCTCTGATTCGTGTCAAGGCTCCTGTCATGGAGGCTCAGCTGGTCGAAACTGCTATCCTGAACATCGTGAACCATCAGACGCTGATCGCGACCAAAGCGAGCCGCGTGGTATATGCTGCGGGCGACACGTCTGTGTTTGAGTTCGGACTTCGCCGGGCGCAGGGTCCGGACGCGGGCATCTACGGAGCCCGTGCTGCCATTATCGGCGGATGCAACGGCACGTCCAACGTTCTTACGGGCCAGATGTACGACGTGCCTGTCAAGGGCACGCATTCCCACAGCTGGGTCATGAGTTTCCCCACGGAACTGGACGCTTTCCGCGCCTACGCTGAACTGTATCCCGATAACTGCCTGCTGCTCGTCGACACTTACGATACGCTTCGTTCCGGCATGCCGAATGCGATCCAGGTCTTCAAAGAACTTAAAGCAGCCGGCCATGAGCCCGTCGGTATCCGCCTTGATTCCGGCGACCTGGCCTATCTCAGCAAGAAGGCCCGTCAGATGATGGACGAAGCCGGTTTCCCCAACGCCAAGGTGTTCGCTACGAACGATCTGGACGAACATTCCATCTATGATCTTCGGAGCCAGGGTGCCGCGATCGACGTGTGGGGCGTGGGCACGAGGCTCATCACTTCTGAAAACAACCCTGCTCTCGGCGGCGTCTACAAGCTTGCCGCAGAGGAGATCAACGGTGAAATGATCCCCCGTATCAAGATCTCTGAGAACGAGGAAAAGATCACGCTGCCCGGCATCAAGCAGGTCTATCGCCTGTACGGTTCCGACGGCATGGCCGTGGCCGACTACATCGCGCTGGATGAAGAGACCGTCGATACGGCCAAACCTCTGACGATCTTCGACCCCCGCGCTCCCTGGAAGCGGATGACTCTGACCGATTTCACTGCCAAACCTCTTCTCGTTCCCGTTTTCGTTGACGGGAAATGCTGCTATGATCTTCCGACACTTTCGGAGATCAAGGAATACGCCGCATCTCAGCTGAACACGTTCTGGGAAGAATACAGACGTCTGAACGTGCCTCACATCTACAAAGTCGACTACTCGCAGAAACTGTACGATCTGAGAGCACGCCTCCTGGAAGAGGGAAGACAGCACAGCTGATGACCGGCTGAACCGAAAAGCTCTCTGTTCATTCGATGAACAGAGAGCTTTTTTTGCCTTTGCGCGGCGAGTGAGATCGAAGAAGTTCACTGGGCAAGCATGAAACGCTGAACGGTTCGTTATAGGAAAAGCAGGCCGTTTGGCCTGCTTAAGTTCAGAATGGGGAGGTTCTGCGGAAACTAAGTGTTTCCGTCATTGTTGTCCGGATCGCCCGTCAGAGGTTCCAGAAGCTTATAGAGATCGTCCAGTGTGCTGCGCAGGCTGTTGTATGCGCTCGTAATATCCGCCAGCTTCGGATAGGTCGTTTCGTCCATATAACTCCTCAGCGAGGCGGCCTGGCTGCTGATCCTGTCCTTCCAAGAGGAGTTCAGGAAGAATCCGTACTGATCCAGGACGGAATCCGCCTCGCGGAGCAGGGTGGAAGCGCTCTGACGCATCTTGCGGACTTCTTCCTGTTCCTTGGCCCAGGCTTCCGTATGGATCGGGCAGTAATAGTATTTGGCCCCGCTCTGTGCGAGAGCGGCAAGCTCGGTGTCGTTGGCAGGTTCCTGCGGAGCTTCCAGGACCGCATTGGCAAGGTATTTGGTCAGGATCTCTTCGTTGACTGTACGGAGCGTGGAGTTGTCGGGTACGATCACGAGGGAATGGACCTCATGCGTCTCTTCCGGGCAGTAATGAGTGGCTAGTACACCGGAGTCTTTGCAGAAGGTGTAGTCCTGATGCAGGTTGCAGAAGCGTGTCGCATCCGTATAACAGTAGTCCGTCGCGATCTCCCGGCCTTCGCTGTCGTGCCGGCAGGCTTCTGTCGCAAGAAGACCGGAAACAGGGCAGATCTCCTTCTTCACGAGGCCGAGAGATTCCGGTGTCGTATCAAGAACAGCTTTGTCCTGCAGTCCTTCATGGATCTTTGCCATGTAGGTCTGCCAGAGAGGCGCGGCGTCGCTGCCGCCGGAAGCGCCGTTATAAAGCGGTTTGAAGTTGTCGTGGCCGATCCAAAGCGCGGATACGTAATAACCCGTATAGCCCGCGAAGAACACGCCTCGTGAGTCGTTGTTCGTGCCCGTCTTGCCCGCGACGGTGATGCCCTCGATCTGAGCGCTTCTGCCTGTGCCGGTTCGTACGGCTTCGCTCAGGATATCCGTGAGGAGCCAGGAAGTGGTGCGGCTGAAGACCTCATGGCGGATCTGCGTCTGGGAAGAATCAAGAATGACTTTGCCCTGTGAATCCACGACCTTCGTAAAGGTCACGGGTTCAAGATAGGTCCCGCCGTTTGCGATGGCTCCGTATGCGCCTGTCATCTCCATGACCGTGATGCCGGAAGTGCCCAGGGAAAGCCCGGCAGGGTCTTTGTTGATGCCGGATTCGCTGATGCCCAGTTCCAGCAGGGTCTGATAGGCCGTATCGATCCCGACTTCCTCAAGGAGGGTCCGGGCGGCCACGATGTTCAGAGAGCGCACGATACCGGTCCTCAGCGTCGTCATCCCGTAATAGGCGGTCGATCCGCCGGAAGGATAGCCGGAGGAGGAGACCCATCCCTGGATGGGAGAGGGGAAGTTCGCGACCGTGTATCCGGGAGTCAGTCCCTTTTCAAACGCGGGGCCGTAGACCGCGATCGGCTTGATGGACGAACCGACAGGCATCCTGGAGACGCGGGCGCGGTTCAGGGTCTTGGCTGCTGTCGGAGCCTGCCGGCCTCCGACGATCGCCTTGACGTAACCGGTATGGTAATCCATTACGGCAGTCGCTGCCTGCGGCTGATCTACCGTATACTGGGTGCCGTCGGCATTCGTATAGATGATCCTGACGTCCGATTCATTGGCGGTCATGGGATACTTGTTCCAGCTGTACAGCGATTCCTCGACCGCATGCTGGACCGAAGGTTCCACGGTGAGATAGATATGATAGCCGGAACTGCGCAGTTCGTTTTCCACACTGTCGCGGTTGGTCTCATTGTCTTCAAGCCCACGTTTCCGAAGCATGTGGGTGATCACGTCCTCCATCGCGTATTCCACGAAGTAGGGCATATCGTACAGGGAACTGTTCTCACCGACGGGGTTGATGTAGACTTTTTCTCCCAGAGCCTTCTCGTATTCTTCCAGCGTGATCTTATCGTTCTTGTACATGTTCCGGAGAACAAGATCCGTACGGTTGTCAGTGCGTTCGGGTTTGTTCTTCGTATAGTAATTGGAACGGGGATTATACAGGCTGGGACTGTTGGCGATGGATGCGAGCATGGCGCATTCGCGAAGCGTCAGCTGATCCAGGTCTTTTCCGAAGTAATCCTTAGCCGCGGCTTTGACACCGTAGTTCCCGCTCCCGAGATTGATCGTGTTGAGGTAGGCGGCCAGGATCTCCTCCTTGCTGTACTGCTTTTCCAGCTGTACCGCAAGGTATGCCTCCTGAAGCTTGCGCTTGTATGTCTGTTCGGACGAGAGGACGCGCATCTTGATCAGCTGCTGGGTGATCGTGCTGCCGCCCTGAGTGGAAGAAGAGGTCAGATTGTTAAGAAAAGCTCCGGCGATCCGCTTGAGATCGATCCCGTTATGATAGAAGAAACGTTCATCCTCGATCGATACGATCGCATCGACGAGATAGGCGGGAAGCTCCTCGTAGGTCGCGTTCGTGCGGTTTTCAAGGCCGGCATATGTCGTGATGAGCGTGCCGGCGCTGTCGTAGATGAAAGAGGTCTGGCTCTGATTCTCGATCTTGCTGATATCGAGCTCAGGCACTGTGTTCGTGTAGCCTTCGAACAGACCGAATACAGCGCCGATTCCGGTCACTCCGAGGATCAGGAAGGCAAACAAAAGAAGCTTCAGCGACGTGAACAGGACGCTGAGGGCGAAATTGCGCTCCCGTTCCCTGGGAACGAAGACGGGTCCCCTTGTGCGGGCGGAGCCTGAAGACACGGAACGGACGCGCGGTTCCTTGACGGAAACGCCGGACTTGCCGTTCTGGGAACGTCTGGCTGCGCGCTTGGTACCGGGACCACGCGAAGAATCGCTCATGCCTGCCTCCTTCTTATTTGATATGCACTATTGTAGTAGATTTGAAGAAGAAAATCAAATGAGTGCTGTCAGACGACCGAGGATGAAAATCAGGATTGCGGACATGAAAACTCTTGCGGTTCCTTCTCCAATCGTGTACACTCACAATGAAAGCGGAGACTGTATGGAGGTGATAGGAATGAGATATCGTGAATGTGCGGGTGGCATCGTATTCCGAGGGGAAGAAGTCTTCCTGCTCTGCAATGAAAAGAACGAATGGGTCTTCCCCAAAGGCGTGGTCAGAGATTCCGATCTCCCGAGCCTTACGGCTCTGAACCGTGTTCGTGCCGAAGCGGGTCTGGAAGCCGAGATCATAGGAGAAGCGGGGACCACGGCGTACGAATTCTACTCCATCTCCCGTAAATGCCCCGTGCACAACAGTATCCGCTGGTATGTCATGACGAGCCGGGACGAAGCGCACGTGGGATACAGCGAAGGTTTCGTCGCGGGCGGCTGGTTCACGGAAGAAGAAGCCGCTGTGCGGGTGACCTATACACAGGACCGGGAACTGCTGCAGAAAGCATGGGAGATCTACAGGGAAAAACGGTGAATCCGGGCCTTTCCTCTTGGCACGGAACGCTGAATATGCTATAATGACTTGTCAAAAACTTTAGAACCGAGGAGTATACCATGTCCGGACATTCCAAATGGGCTACAATGCACCGCAAGAAGGAAAAGACAGACGCCGCGCGCGGCAAGGTCTTCACGAAGATCGGCCGTGAGCTCGTGGTTGCTGTCCGTGAAGGCGGCGGACCGGATCCCAATTCCAATTCGAAACTGAGAGACGTGATCGCCAAGGCGAAAGCTGCCAATATGCCCAATGACAATATCATGCGTTCCATCAAGAAGGCTACGGGCGAAGGCGGCAATATCCAGTACGAAGAAATCGTTTACGAAGGCTACAGCGTGGGCGGCGTCGCCGTCATCGTGGAAGTCACGACCGACAACCGCAACCGTGCGGCTGCCGAGATCCGTCATCATTTCGACAAATCCGGCGGATCGCTCGGCGCTTCCGGATGCGTGGCCTGGATGTTCGACCGCAAAGGCGTCATCACGATCGACGACTCGACGGTAGAAGATGAGGATGAGCTTATGATGGCCGCTCTGGACGCCGGCGCCGAAGACGTGAACCATGATGCCGACGAATTCGAGATCGTCACGGATCCCGCCGATTTCTCCACCGTGCGCGAAGCTCTCGAAGCTGCCGGTTATACCTTCACGAGCGCCGAGATCAGCCGCATCCCGCAGAACACCGTTGCGCTGGATGCCGAGGGTGCCGAGAAGCTGAACCGTCTGCTCGACATGCTGGACGACAGCGATGACGTTTCCAACGTTTACCACAACGCGGAAATGCCCGACGAAGACGAGTAACAGATACATGCATGCCGGCCGTGAGGCGACTCAGGGCCGGTTTTTCATGTCCGGAGGTCTTCGGACTTTTCCGAAATCAGGCCCCGGATTTGACGAAAACACATGAATCGTCTATCATAAAGCAAAAGGAAAGGGGGAGGACCGTATGACGATACTGGGACTGGATCCCGGACTCGCGATCGTGGGTTTCGGAGTCGTCGAAACGGACGGTTACGACGTCGTTCCCGTGAACTACGGCATCGTAGAGACGACGCCCGATATGACGCTCCCCAGGAGGCTTTCCGTCATCTATGAGGACGTACAGACGATCATCCGCGAATACCGTCCGGACGCGATCGCTCTGGAAGAACTCTTTTTCTATCACAATATCACGACAGGCGTAGACGTGGCGCAGGCCAGGGGCGTTGCCCTGATTGCCGCTGCGAACGCCGTGACGGACGAGCAGCTTTTCGAATACACCCCCATGCAGATCAAACTGGCCGTCTGCGGATACGGGAACGCCGATAAGGCGCAGGTCCAGGAGATGGTCAGGACCATCCTGAAACTGGACAGGATCCCTCGACCGGACGACGCGGCTGACGCGCTCGCCGTGGCGATCTGCCACGCCCAGTCCCTGCAGTTCGCATCCCAGTATACCATTCGTTAGGAGGCAGCATGATTTCTCTTGTGACCGGGACCGTCCGGGACAAAACAAAGGACAGCGTCGTGCTCATGACAGCGGCCGGCGTAGGCTTCGAACTGCTGATCAGCACGCGCACGCTGGCCGAACTGCCGGAAGAAGGCAGAGAAGCTACGCTCTATTCCTATCTGGCCGTCAGAGAGGACGCCGTGAACCTGTATGGTTTTCTGACGAGGGAGGAAAAGGAACTTTTCCTTTCCATGATCACGGTGTCCGGCGTAGGTGCGAAGATGGCGATGGCAGC
>JAEEGL010571385.1_pt1 | contig 19349 bp, 16 predicted proteins | sample 9134231 | NCBI WGS metagenome assembly JAEEGL01 (sample SAMN16246548, study PRJNA631951) | gut metagenome | biome: gut microbiome; feature: rumen; material: fiber-attached | host: Bos | place: Iran: Karaj | collected 2018-10
GAGTACGTGGTTTCGAGGGAACTTTGAAAATCATCTCCTATTGCAACTATGCAGACGTCGTAATTATCTATTCCGAGAGTACGGAGAAAAGCTTCGTTCGTGCTGTCACCGATCTGCGCGCTTGTAACTATGTCGATCGCATTATTGACTCTTGTTTCATTTATATCTACGCCCATAACCTGATGTCCCAGTTCATTCAGCTGCATTGCGATATGCATACCGAATCTTCCGAGTCCTATTATCAGTATTGATTTCATGATTATATCTCCTTTATCCTACTGTTATTTTTTCCTGAGGGTATTTTGAAAGATTTTTGCTCGGTTCCGACAAAGCGGCGTAAATAAGCGTCAACCCGCCTACGCGGCCGAAAAACATCAGTATCATCAGAACGATCTGTGACAGGATTCCGAGCCCCGGTGTAATTCCCATAGTAAGGCCTACTGTTCCGACTGCAGAAGCAGCTTCAAAAAGACATATCCCGATAGGAAGTCCTTCCGCCGAACTGATAATGAGCGCTCCTGTGAAGAAGAGAGACAGGTACATCATCAGTATTGTTGCCGCCGTTTTAACGTCTTCGTGATCGATTCTTCTTCCGAAAAATTGTGCGTCTTCTTTACGTCTGAAGCTTGATATAACGTTGGCAAAGAGTACTGCGATCGTAGTAGTTTTCATTCCTCCGGCCGTTGAACCCGGAGAACCTCCGATGAGCATCAGAACGACAGTTATAGCTTTTCCTATGCCGGTCATTTGCGTCAGGTCCGCTGTATTGAAGCCGGCGGTCCTCGGTGTGACAGATTGAAAAATCGATTTGAAAATTCTTTCTTTTATCGGAAATCCGGCAAAGTCAATGAAGAAAAAAAGAATTGCGGGAACAAATATCAGAATTGCAGTAGTCACAAGTATGACTTTGCTTTGCATTCTGTACTTTTTGAAATGGTGTCTGTTTACGCATATATCGTCCCAGGTCATAAATCCTATACCGCCGATAACTACAAGAAGGATCACGGTGACGTTTATGACGGGATTGCCTGCAAAAGACGTAAGGGAAGAGTATTTTTCCGATTCCGTGCCCATTACGTCAAATCCCGCGTTGCAGAACGCGGATATTGAGTGAAAGAACGCTTTCCATATTCCGGACGCACCGTATCGTATGATAAAATCAGGCATCATAGCCAGCGCACCGATCAGTTCAAAAAGAAGTGTTGCCTTAAGAACGAAGCTTGTAAGGCGTACAATTCCTCCGACCTTCGGGGCAGAGAAAGACTGCTGCATAGTGCTTCTTTGCATCAGCGTTATTTTTCTTCCGGAAAGCAGTGCAAATGACGCTGCAACTGTTATCACACCGAGTCCTCCGACCTGAATAAGTAATAATATCACTGTTTGACCGAAGGCCGACCAGTAAGTAGCAGTATCCTGAACTACAAGACCGGTAACGCAAACTGCAGACGTCGAGGTAAAAAGCGCTTCGTTGAAAGGAGTAAACGTTCTGCTTTTTGATGATATCGGAAGCATCAGAAGTAAAGCTCCTGCAAGTATCAGGGAGGCAAAACCGATGATAATGATCTGAAATGAAGATAATCTTTTCTTTTTTCTCTTGATTTCTGCCATTTTGCGTCTCCTTTCCGATTTTTATGCTTTGATTATACAGTTGAAAGTTTTAAGACGGTATAAGAGATTTTCTTTTCGTATTAAGATTCTGTTAAAATCATTGTTCCTGGACAATAAAAAACGATACGGCGTTCTGATAACGCCGTACCGCTTTTGTTTTGATATTCTGTTATTCAAAGAGGTCGTTTTTTCTGTCTTTCCATCTTCCGTGAGTAAAATCAGGGAAATCTACGAATCTGGACTCTTTAATCGAAATTTCCGAAAGTGGAGTTATTGCCATCCACGTCGCCATATCGTAAACGTCGGTCTGGATCGGAAGATCATTTGCGACGCACTTGATAAAGTTGCTCATTACGAGCCAATCCATTCCTCCGTGACCCGCCTTAACTCCTTCTTTAAGATATTGCTTCCAGATCGGATGCTCATATTCTTCACGGAATTTTTCGAAATTGTTCCACTCGCCTCGCCAGGAGAAATCCTTTGATCTGAATTCTTCGGTATCAAGGAAAATGCTGTTGTTGTCTTCCATATAAATACCTTTGGTGCCGTGAACCTCGAACTGTCTTGAATACGCTCTCGGAAGAGTTGTCTCCAGCGTCAGAGAGACCGTCTGACCGTTTGCACATTTTATAATCGTATCAACGACGTCTCCCTGCATGAATTCTTTTGAAGTGAGGTCGTATTTTTCACCCTTTTCCTTTTCAAGAAATCTGTGAAGGCCGAGGCTTTTAGAAGAAACCGATACAAGTGAAGTGAATCTGTTTCCTCTGTTAATGTCAAGAATAGATGCGATGGGCCCGATTTCATGAGTCGGATAGTTTTCGCAGTTTCTGTACAGATAATTGTTAAGTCTGTAATGACGGTTTTCTCTTCCGAACGATATTTCCGACCTTAAGTCGTGGCAATAACCGCCGCGGCAGTGAATGATATCCCCGAAAAGACCTTTTCTGACCATATTCAGAAGCATCAATTCTTTTCTGTCATAACAGCAGTTTTCAAGCATCGTTACCGGTACCCCGGTTTCTTCATATACTTTTACGAGCTCGTAACAGTCGTCAACCGAGTATGCACCGCCAACTTCTATAGCGCAGGCTTTTCCCGCTTTCATTGAAGCCAGACATATTTCAACGTGGCTTTCCCATGAAGAAGTAACTACTACTGCGTTTACTTCATCCATTTTGAGTATATCGCGGTAATTAACGGTTTCAAAAGGTCTGTATCCGAGTTTCTGCTCGATTGCGTTTGCCGCTCGCTCAACTCTGTCCGGATAAAGATCGCATACTGCGGCGATTTTAACTTCGCTCGGATTGAACTGCGTAAGGATTTCACATGCGTAGAACGTTCCTCTTCCTCCGAGGCCGACTACGGCTACGTTGACGAATTTTTTCATAACTTACCTCTTTAATAAGTTGATTTTAATTAATTATACTCTTTAAATATACTAAAATCAACATATCGTAATAAGTTATTTTTTTCTTTTCTCGTAGTCTGCTTTGATCTTTTTACCGAATCCGGTCGGTATAGCGGAACATTCTCTCAATCCTCCGACAGCTGAGTTTAATTCGTCGTATACGACCGCTGTTCCGATACTGTCGCATTTGTAATTGATAGCTCTTTCTCTTTTAATACCGATGCCTTCGGCAACTTCTTCGGAGTCGATGTTTGCTCCGAGAAAAATAAACTCCCATCCGAGTTTTTCTTTTGATTTGATAAGTTTTTTCAGCGCCTGAATACTGAATTCGCGGCTGGAATTTTCCATTCCGTCGGTAGTGATTATGAAGAGTGTTTTTTCGGGAACGTCTTCGTCGCGTGCGTATCTGTGAATATCCGCGATGTGTGAGATTCCGAATCCGATAGCGTCGTAAAGCGCGGTGCAGCCTCCGACGACGTAATCTTTACCGGTCATGGGAGAAATTTCTTTGATGTTTTCACGGTCATGCAGTATTTCAATTCTGCTGTCAAATAAAACAGTTGTTATGAAAGCATCTCCGTCCACCTCCTTCTGTTTTTTCAGCATCGAATTGAAGCCGCCTATGGTGTCTTCTTCAAGTCCGCTCATCGAGCCGCTTCTGTCAAGAATAAATACGATTTCTGTTAGTCCTTTTTTCATTTGGTTTTTACCCCCGTTTTGTTTGTTGACCATATTATATCAGCTCGTTTCAGAAAGGGCGTCGCATTTCAGGCGACATTTTGCAGACAAAAAAACGGCTCTCACTCTGGGGTGAGAGCCGTTTGTAGAAAAAATTAATTAAATCAGTTCAATATAGTCTCTGTCCGGAAGTGCGGGAATGCTGTCCTGAGGTTTGTCCTGATACCAGAAAGCAACCGATGAAATATCGTCTTGAAGAGGGAGGTACCTTCCGCCGCTTCTCCATCCGAGAGCCTGTATTGTTACCTTAAGATCTTTTTCAAAATAGATCGGGTCAGTGATATGCCAGCGGTAAAGTGAAAATCTCATGTTCGAATGATAAAGCGCATCTGTTCTTACGACGGTCATTCCGGAATACGGGGTAGTGAAATCCTTATATCCTCCGTCGTCGAAATCATAAGCTCCGCAGAAATAATCTTCCGTGCCGGTTCCGCAGATCGTAGGAAATTCTTTGTCTCCGTCGATATAGAATTTGATTTCTCCTTCTCCCCACCAGCCGCAGTTGTTCGTTCCCCAGAGCATATAGGTACCTACGTACTGGCCCTTGCCCTTGATTCCGTCGACGATTGTATAAACGTCCTTATATGGAAGCGGATTGACTCTGTTGAATCTCGCGTGGAAATACCCGATATTTTCAGGCTGTTTTCCTATTATATAATCGATTTGATAATAGAGAATAGTATCTCTGTCTGAAATGTTTTCAACCGTAATTCTGCAGTGCTTCTTGAAAGGCATATTCCAGTAGCAGTTCAGACCGAATCTGGGGTTAACGCATACTGCCAGCGACGATATCTGGTGGAATTGATTCTGGTCGCTGCACTGTATGAACGACGCCGCAAAGAAATCTGATAGAGGACATTCAACAGACGGTATTTCGCTGTCGTCCCAGTAAAATCTCAATATATGAAATCTGAGATTTCCGACCGGAGTCATCCAGATATGTCTTATAGCGCCTTCTTCGTGAATGTCCGCAAGAGTGAATTCCGAATGAGACTTCAGACATACGGACGGGGATACTTTCCAGCCTTGTCCGAGTTCTCTGGCGCATCCTGCGCCTGTTCCTTCCGTTGCCATTCCGCCTTTTCCTTTTTCTCCTGTGAAATTCTCTGCGGAAATCGACCTTGTTTTATAATCTGTTATTTCCGAGAGACTACCCATCAGTCCCGAGTTCAAAAAAATCATATCACAACCTCCGTGTAGATTATTCTGGATTGATTATAACATTGTAATATTGTAAAGTCAACTGTAACGTAGATAAAGAAAACAATATTATTTTTAATCGCAAGATTTCTGTTTTCTATTGCTATTTTGATTTGTTTTGTGATAAAATATCTGTGAAAAGAGAGGTGGTTTTTTTGAAAATTCATTTGCGTTTGATTTCTTTATTTGTTGCTATGCTGACAGTTGTTTCACTGTTCGGATGTAAAAAAGAAGAAAAACCCGAAGTTACGGAAGCGCAGAAAAATGAAAACTCTGTCATTATTGACGACGGTTACGTGATTACCTGTCCGAAGTCGAAAAAGGAAGTCGTAGCTACTTATCTTGCAAAGTTGATAAGAAGAACAGTATCGTCCGAAATCGGTATTTCTATGGATATTCAGGATGACTGGTACAGAAACGAATCAGATATTCCGGAGAAAGAGATTCTTGTCGGAAAAACGGACCGTCCGGAGAGTATATCCGTATACGAATCGCTTGGCGAAAACCGCTGGTCGGTTAGTATGATCAACAGTAAGATCGTTATTGCCGGAAACGGCAACAAAGCGCTTCAGGAAGCGGCAAATTATTTTATTGATAATTTTATCAGCGGAAAGGACAGAATTTCTGTCGAGAAAGGAACTGTTTATATGGGCAGCGCAAGATTAATGAACTTCAGCTGGTCTGAAGGAAAACTTTATAATCCTGTCGGAGGGGGCTATCCGAGATTTTACGAATTGCAGGACGGAACTCTTCTGCTGGCGGTTGACGGAATGACGGTTTACCGTTCCGAAGATGACGGACTCACATGGGACAAGGGCGTTCATGCAAGTCAGGATTATAAGAACACCGCAAACGCGGCATTGTATCAGACTGAAGACGGGACTATCTATCTCGCGTTCCGTGCACCGTTCAACGAAGCTGACGGAACGTTCAACAGCAGTATTCAGGTTAGTTACAGTACCGATAACGGTTACACGTGGAAACATCACTCCACACTTTATCAAAACTACGAACCTACCGGAGCCTATAAAGGAGTTTGGGAACCTCATTTCGGAATGATGAACGGCAAACTTACCTGCTTCTATGCGAATGACTCCACAAACGTTACTACGTATCAGAATATTGAATACCTTCAGTGGGATGAAGAAAAGCAGGAGTGGGGTAACCGTACGATTGTTTTTAACGGGGAAGATCATAAATCCAGAGACGGAATGCCTGTTTGGCAGCAGCTATCGACCGGCGAATACGTTTGCGTGGTTGAAGCGTGGGATCATGAAAACGATAATCATTTCTGCGTACAGCTGTCATGGTCCGAAGACGGTGTCAACTGGTCTGATCCTGTTGCGGTTATGAGACCGAACGAAAAAGCTTATGCGTGCGCTGCTCCATATATCGTTGAACTTCCAACCGGACAGCTACTTATCAGCTGTCAGACAAAAGAGCGCGGAATAGACGTTACCCAGATGGCAACCTGCCTCTCTGATGGAACAAACGTAAGATGCATAACTGAAGAGAATTTCTATGAGCACGATTACCCGACGGTCATAAAATCTACGTTTGCCAACAGAGATTCTTCATGGAACGGAATGTACGTGTACAAAAACTACATTTTTACCTGTTCCGCGGGCGTCATTATAAACAGATACGAGTTTGACCCCATCTTTCTGGAAAAGCCTGAAGTAGAGATAAAAAAGTAAATTGTATTGAATAAAAATACCGGGATTGCCTCCCGGTATTTTTGTTTTGTCTATATTCAGTTATCGAACTGTTTCTTTCGCATAATCTTTTTTATTCCTTCAACTATCAACAGATAGGCAAATCCTACGGCAATTAAAAGAATAAGCAAAGCAAGAATCCACCATGCGCAGCCCATGAAGGGAAGTTTATCAGTAAATCCGAACGCTCCTGCCGGGCTGCCCCAGTTAAGAAAGAAATAAGGATAGTTGATTCCGTCTGCAAATTCCCATCCTGCAGCATATCCAATTCCGGCATAAATTGCATAAGCAAGCGGAGGAAGAATAACGAAAAATATATTTCTTTTTCTGATATTTCCGTAAACTCCGGTAACGAAAAAGTCAACTATCGCAGCCAGAGGAACGACAACGTGCGTAAGTATATTCTGAACGTTCCAGGCATATTTTCCGAGTGTAGGAGCAAGTACGAACGTGAATACCGCTCCTGTCAGAGTTATCGACACCGTTCCGACGAATTTTATCACGTACCATACGGTTCCGATATCTTTATTTTTTATAAGAAATATCGCTCCGATAAGCGCAATAATTGCTATTGCGATATTGGACTGAATCGTAAAATACATGAAAACTCTTGTTCCGCCCATAAAAGTTGCACTGGAGGCGTATGCGCTGAGAAACACTCCAATCGCTGCGGAGACAAAAACGGCAATTTTAAGAATAATAGAAATAATACGGCTATTTGAAGGGATTTTCATAAATGCTCCTTTTGTAACAGGGAAATAAGTAAAAAAAGTATAACACGAATTTGAATGATAGTAAATAACTTTTTAGTATTTATTTGAATTAAGAATTAAAATTGGAATGAAAAAACACGGCGCACTTTTCAGGTGCGCCGTGCTTTAACTTTGTCCGGATATTATTTTACAAAGCAAATTGCGAAACTGTTCTTTGTTATCGTTTTAATATTTCCTTCAAAATATTTGTTTGTGAAATCGTCGGACGTAACTTTGTAACCGATAAGATCAAAGGACAGATCAAGTTCTACGTCTTCATCTCCGGGATTAGCAATCATTATGGCTTTTTTGCCGTCTTTTTCAGCGGCGACAGTGAGAACTCTTGCGTCATCGCTTGACGATTCGATCTGATTCTCGAGTTTTCTGAGTTCGTTGAATGAAGTAAATGCGTAATACGCTCTTAACGGAGTTCCGTCGTTAGAATCAAACAAACCGCCGTAAAAAGATTTGCCGATTCTTGCGTCGTAGAACATTGCGCTGTCAAGACATGAATTCTGAAATGCCAGCAGTGCGTAGGCGATGTCGCCAGCATTTTTAGCCGTACCCTTCAGAGCCGGATCCGGGTGCCATGAGCAAGCTGCCGCACCGGGGTTCCATTCGTTACAGGTCTGTTCTGTTTTGACAAAACCGTAACTGTCGAGTTTTTTTCTGACGTAAGCAGGGTAGAATCCGAAGTTATATGCGTCGTCATAACAGTGCCAGCTGAAGAAATCAAGCGGACAGTTGTTTTCTTTGCAGAATGCAAGGAATTTATTTGCGAATACGACCCAGTTCTGCTGCCCCGCAGATTTTGGAGGAAGACCTACGGCTTCTCTTCTTGCTTCATAAAAACCGCAGCTTCCGTATCCGCCTATCTTGAGGTCGGGGAAGCACTTTTTCAAATGCTTTGAGGCTGCATCGTACAACTCCATAAACTGCTCATCCGTTCCTATCCAGCAGGGGTTCCTCGGATTGGGGTTCGGAGCGTTTTCCGGTTCATTCCAGATTTCCCAATACTGAATGTTGTAATGGAATCCGTTTGCCCATCCTTCGTTGTAGTGGCGGACTATATGTTCGCAGATGACAGCCCATTTATGCGGGTCTTTTGGAGCGAATATTCTTTGAGGACCTTTGGTAGCGCTTTCTACACCGTTTTCGATTGTCACTCCGAGTCTGAAAAACGGTTCAACGTCATTGTCTATCAATGATTTGATAAGAATATCCGTTGACGCAAAATCATAATTCGCGGGATCGTATGGATCTGCGTCGAAATCTCTGAACAGATTTGGAACGTCCGCAAATTCATTTCTTCCGTATGCGCCTCCTACGTCGTGAAGACGGGAATAGGGAATGCCTGCGTCTTTGAGCATTTTAACGTATGAAAAATCCATTCCGATAAATGGGGGCTGACCGACCCCGTTAACAGGTCTGATTTTGCCGATGTATTTGGTTCCGATTTCTATTTTTGCCATAAAAAGATACCTCCGTTCTTTTTAATTATTATAGACCTTTTTTTTGAGAATAGTCAATACTTTTTTGATTTTTTATGATAATATTATATAGAGGTAAATTATATGATCAGTGACGTATTAATTGAAAATGATTATTATATTGCAGAGTTCAGCGCATCTTATGGCGGAAACTGTTACAGACTGTTTCATAAAGATAGCGGAGCTGAGATTCTGAGATCTCCGAAAAACGAAGAAGAACTGCTGAACGAGATTTTTCTTTTCGGTAATCCTGTTTTATTTCCTCCCAACAGAATAAAAGACGGAAGATTTTGTTTTGACGGCAGAGAGTACCGCCTGCCCGTTAATGAGCCTGAAAACGGATGTCATATTCACGGTAATCTTTACCGATGCCGTTTTACAGTGGAAAGAATAACAGACTTCGAAGTGGTTTTCGGTTTTTCTGCAAAAGAAGGCGAATATATCGGCTTTCCGAATTCATTCTCTTTAACAAGAAAATATTCTCTGGATAAGAACGGTTTATCAGAGGTCACGACTATTAAAAATCTCTCTGATTTCAAAATGCCGGTTATGCTCGCCTTTCACACAACGTTTAACGTACCTTTTATCTGCGGATCGGATATCTGCGAATGCTTTTTAAAAGGACGGTTTGGAAGAAAAGAGGAGAGGGATTCTCATTTTATGCCTACCGGTATTTTTTCTGAAGATAAGGATTTTGTTTTATCCTGTCTGAACGGAGAATACAGGATATCATCGGGCCCGGTTTCTGCCTTTTTTGAATCAGACGGAGAAATCGTCGATATCATTGACAAATCAAAAGGGTATATAATAAGATATTCTGCTTCCTCGGAATATCGGTATCGGATGTTGTGGAGAAGAGAAAACGCGGACTTTTTTGTCGTTGAACCGCAGACGTGCGCCATCGATTGTTTTCATCTTGATAAATCCCCTGAAAAGTACGGATTGATTTCGCTTGAACCGAATGAAGAAATATCTTTAAAAACTGCGATTTTGCTTCAAAAAATATAATAAACGCTTGACATAACGCCAATAATATGTTATTATTATTCATAACTTTTAAAGTCTTTTTGTGACTGACGGATATGCAGACAACTGCAGGGGAGCAAAAAGATAGTTCGGAATGACGTTAAAACGTTGTTCCTTTATGCCGACCGTCTGGGCACAGCAGCGTTAATTAGCTTCTGTGTCCTGTTTTTTATGATTTTTTTATTTTAAGGAGAAGGATTATGGCTTTTTTATCTGACATTGAAATCGCGCAAAGCAAAGAATTACTTCCGATAAGCGAAGTTGCAAAAACAGCTCACGTAGACGAAAAATACGTTGAATATTACGGAAAATACAAGGCAAAAATCGATTTGTCCCTTTTGAAAGATTCAAAAAAAGAAAACGGAAAACTGATTCTTGTTACGGCTATCACACCTACTCCTGCAGGAGAGGGAAAGACCACAACGACTATCGGTCTTGCAGACGGTCTCCGCAGAATCGGTAAAAACGTTACCGTTGCTCTTCGCGAGCCTTCTCTCGGTCCGGTATTCGGTATCAAGGGCGGCGCTGCCGGAGGCGGATATTCACAGGTCGTTCCCATGGAAGATATAAATCTTCATTTTACGGGTGACTTTCACGCAATCGGAGCGGCAAACAATCTTCTCGCAGCTATGCTTGACAACCATATTCACCAGGGTAATTCTCTCGGTATCGATACCCGTAAAATCACCTGGAAAAGATGCGTGGATATGAACGACCGTCAGCTCAGATTCGTTGTCGACGGTCTCGGAGGAAAAGCCAACGGCGTACCTCGTGAAGATGGATTCGATATCACTGTTGCAAGCGAGATAATGGCTGTTCTTTGTCTTTCGACCTCCGTTTCCGACCTTAAAGAGCGTCTTTCCAGAATCATTGTTGGATACACTTATGATGATAAACCGGTTACTGCAGGAGATCTTAAGGCTCAGGGAGCAATGGCTGCTCTTCTTAAAGACGCCCTTAAGCCGAATCTCGTTCAGACACTTGAAGGAACTCCGGCGTTTGTGCACGGCGGACCGTTTGCAAATATTGCTCACGGATGCAATTCCGTTGTTGCAACGAAGTTGGCTCTTAAGATGGGTGACTATACTGTGACTGAGGCCGGCTTCGGCGCAGATCTCGGAGCTGAAAAATTCCTTGACATTAAATGCCGTATGGCAGGACTTGTTCCTAATGCGGTAGTAGTTGTAGCAACTATCAGAGCGTTGAAAATGCACGGAGGAAAAGACAAAAAAGACCTTGCGTCTGAAGATCTTGCAGCCCTCGAAAGAGGTATTCCCAACCTTCTCAGACACGTTTCTAATATAAGAAACGTTTATAAGCTTCCTTGTGTAGTTGCAGTCAACAGATTCCCGACTGATACGGATAATGAAATCAATTTCATAATTGATAAATGCGCCGAGCTCGGAGTAAACGCAGTTCTTTCAACAGTGTGGGCTGAAGGAGGAAAGGGCGGAGAAGCGCTTGCAAACGAGGTCGTTCGTCTCTGCGAACAGGACAATTCTTCCTTCTCGTACTCATATTCAGACGATATGTCAATCAAAGAAAAGATCAACGCTGTCGTAACGAGAATATACGGCGGAGTTGGCGTCAATTATTCCGCTAACGTTGATAAGCAGATAGCGAAACTTGAAGAACTCGGCTTTAGCAAGTGCCCTGTATGTATTGCAAAGACTCAGTACAGCTTTTCCGATGATCCGACGAAACTCGGAGCGCCGGAGAACTTCACCGTCACAGTCAAGAACGTAAGAATTTCCGCAGGCGCGGGATTTATCGTAGTACTGACCGGAGACATAATGACGATGCCCGGACTTCCAAAGGTTCCTGCCGCTGAAAAAATAGACGTTGATGAAAACGGCAGAATTACCGGCTTGTTCTGATTTTAAACTTAAACAGACTGCTTCGATTGAAGCAGTCTGTTTTTTTATAATGAATTTATTATCCTGATATTTCAAGCGCTTTATTTTCTGCCAGTTTTGAATAATATCCAAATCTTTCATCATCGCGAGAATTGTATTCGTTCCCGAGCATAATCCATTCGCAATACTCATAAAACATAAAATAATCGAGTGTTCTTCGGTAATCGTCATATTCAATTCCATGCCTTTTGACCATATGCTCATAGTAATATTCAATTGCAAAGTCACGGTCATCATTTCCCATGAAAAAAATGTAATCTTCATCTTCTCTGGCATGAGAAATAAGTCTTGCGAACGACAATGGATATGGAAGTATTCCTCCGTATTCCCAATCGATAAAAACGGCGCGCTCATCATTAACGATAACATTTAAAGGAAGAAGATCGTCGTGGCATAAAGTACGTGGAGTTTTCTTATAAACGTTTACGAATTCGGAAAACGTTTTCTCAAGCAGTGAAGATCCGAGATAATTTCCTCTGTGTTGAATCGCTTTAAGTGACCTTTCCATTGTGACTGCGCAATCAAACAATTCTTTTCTTTCCCAAAATTCGTTTTGCATTTCTGAAAGAGAATTAAGAGTTTTTTTCAGAGAATCTCTTCTGCACTTTGAAAGATCCTCTCCTTCGATAAACTCTGTGATAAAAAAATCTTTTCCTTTAACTGTTCTGTATCCCAGAAATTCAGGAATATAGCTCTTTTTTTCTTTAAAGAAAGATGAATAACATTCGATCTCCATTCCTTTAGCTTTTTTTAAAACGTTTTTTGTTCCGTCGCGTTCGATTTTCCAGACAGAATACTCACAACCGTCTTCTGCGCAAATGAAAGCGTTTATGCCGCTGTCTGCAATATTAATGACGCCTAATTCCGCAAGTATTTGCTTTAATTCATTTTTAGTGTATTGGGAGTTTTCCATAATAGTTCTATTGAAATGTGAATATAATTATTTGCTGATAGTTTCTTTTACAGGTATTCTCATTTTTCTTATAACAAAAATGAGATAAATAAGAATAATTATAATACCGAAAAACGATATCAAAGCAGAAACCTGTTGCGCGTATATTTTTGCCCCGAGAAATGAATTATTATTATCCTGAATAAAAGTAATAAGAACGCTGGCGGCAAGCGTCGAAAGAAATCCTGTCAGCCCTGCAACGGAATGCTGGAGCGCCAGCGCTTCGGTTCGTTTCTCTTCATTTACATAATCGAATAAAAGATTGATGCTTCCGCTGTTCAAGCCCGCCATAGCAACTGCATCAAGAATTTTATAAAATGTAAATGTTATATGACCGTATTCCGGTGTTGTAAAAGCAAGGACAATATTTCCGGCAGCTTCCACTGAAAAACACAATATCATCATTATGCAGAATGAATGCCTGTCGGCAAATTTGCCGAGCGGAACTGAAAAAATAGACCTTACAACTGCATATATTATAGAAAGCACGGATACAAACGTCATGGAAAAAGCGAGTTCTTTTATTTGATATGACCCGAGGAACGGATATGAAGCGTACCTGAAAGCATACCATAATACGGAAACGAGTATTATTTTAAGTAGATTTTTATCAGTAATAAGGGATTTTACAGAATTGATTTTATCATTAAATCCTATTTGCTTAATCTCTGAAGTAACGTGTTCTTTTTCTTTTGAAAGCAAAAGGGTAAGGCTATGTAAAAAAGTCAGAGAAAAGATGCAAACCGCACAAATGATGAAAGTCGCTTTCGTGTTGCCGCTTTCATCGCAACGGTCCATTATATTACCAAGAGAGAAGGAGAATATCATTCCTCCGATAAGAGAGACTATTTCTTTTATTGCGGTGAAAGATCCTCTTTTTTTGTCATCGACAAGACGCATGAACCAGTTGATTTTCGGAGAATTGACTATATTGTTCAATAAATGTCCGAAAAGAAGAAAAACGACAAACAGAAAACTTTTTGTATTTGACGGTATTTTGAAAAATGGCGTTAAGTAAATCAGACCGAAGCAGAGTTGATTAACGGTATGACCGAATGACACCCATTTCTTTACAGGTTTGCCGTTATTAATAAAGAGAACTACAAGTTGAAAGGTGCATCCGAGAGAAACAAATGCGGAAAGAATCCCTGTCAGACTGTCTGAAAGCCCGAGCTCAGACGTTACTCTTGCGAGAAATGCCCCTTCAACCAGAATAGAAATAAAATATTCAAGAGCAGCTTCTATAACATATAGAATTCTGCTGGATCTATATACGTCTATATAATCGTTATCATTTGCTTTCATCGTTAAATACTTCCTTGACAGCATCAAGATAGCCGTATCCGTATTTGTCGTCCGGTTCAAGGTAACTCGTTTCCGTCCATTCATTCCAGCTGTTTACAGTGATCAGAGGAGGTCTGTCCGGGTGAGAATCCGCGTAATCTTTTGCCATAATAAATCCTTTTTTTACGTTCTCCGGAGTATTGTTTTTAACAATTCCTCCTCTGAACATTTTGAATCTCGGATTATTGTCCCATCCCACCGAAATATGAGGAAAATAAGGAACGTCGTAAACTTTATCGATACGGTCCCATTCTTTCTTAACGTCGTCGAGAATCTCGTTGTAGTCACGGTCAATGTTTGTAAAATGGACAAACTGATAGTGAGTTATGCTGTCAAATCCGAGTTTTTTTACAATCTCTTCAGGAGCAAGCGAAAACCGTTCTCCGTCGACTCCGCTTAGCGCAATCTCATTAAGAGACCACGCGGTCATCTGAAGATGGAGATCAGGCAGACCCAGACTGCGTACGTATTCTCTGAAAGAGTTGAGCGCAATACGAGTTTTTTCGATTCCTCCGAGTCCGTTTATAAGGTTCGCGACGTCATAGATCATAAATACGGGCTTTCCGTCAATTTTATAATAATTATCAAGTACAAAGTACTTATCGGCGACTCTTTTTGTGAGTTTCTCAAATTCGTCTTTGTCTACGCTTCCGCGCCATATAACCGAATTCGTGATGCCCGCGTTTCTCTTGTCCCAGGTGTAGTTGGCGTCATGGTTTGCCCACATAAGGAAAAACTTCATTTTGCCGTTGTTTTTTGCTTTAAGAAATCCGTCGTTAAGGCAGTTTTCCAGGAAAGGTCTTCCGTCAAACCAGTACCAGTCATATATAAAGACGTTGATTCCGTGTGAAGAAGCTTCGTCTATTTCTTTTTCCATTATTTCCGGGTCTGCTTCTTCAACGTATCCCCACAGCGGTTTTCTTGGCCATGAATCGCCTTCGTACTTCGGACGTTCATAATTCTTTACCGTTTGCCATTCTCCTATTTGCTCTTCCCAAAATATATGTGTCCTGGGTTCTCTGCCGGTGTAAGCAGGCCATATATACGCTGCTATATCGTACTTTTTCATATTCCGGATCCTTTTCTGATTCTTCATTGTCGAATCAATTATACTACCTTTTTTTTTTATTTCAATATACTGTAAAAATTAATTGACAAATTGTTTTGTAATGATATAATCAAATTAATAATCAAATTATGACTTTTCATGAGGTTATTATGTCGGTTGTTTTTAAGGGAGATGAAACGAGGGCATACAGAGATCCTGCTGCTTTTTTCTTCGATGGGACTTGCTATCTTTTTTATACGTATTCCATCAGGAAAAACGGATTTATGTACAATCATATAGCAGTATCTGAAAGTAAAGATACCGTCCATTGGAGTTCTCCGAAGGTGCTGACTCCGACCGATCTCAATCTTAATTTTTCCAGCCCGGGAAACGTTATTAAATTCGGTGATTATTATTACGTTTTTATTTGTTCTTATCCGATGCCATATCCAATTAATGAAAAAAGCTTTGCCAACGAAAACGCAAGATTATTTTATATAAGAACAGCTGATTTTAAATCTTTTTCCGAGCCTGAGCGTATTTATCCCAAAGGAAAAGATTGTCCTTTTGGGCTTGAAGGCAGGATGATCGACCCGTACGTATTCAGTCGGGAAGATACGTACTATCTGTATTTCAAATCAAACGGAATTGCTTTTTCAAAATCCGATAATATTTTCGATTGGGAATATATCGGCAAATTTGACGGGGGAGAAAACGTATGTGTTATTGATTACAAAGGCGGATACAGAATGCTTCATTCTCCTAATGACGGAATCGGTTTAATGGACTCCGAAGACGCGGTGAACTGGACAGACAAAGGAATGCTTAATCTTGACAAAAAAACACTTGGAATATCAGACGGAAGACTCACCGCTGGTTTTGCTGTCGAGTACAATAATAAAGGGAAAAATGGTTGGTTGATCTTTTTTCATCAGTCAAAAAAAGACGTTTACCCCGAGACACACGGGCAGGCTTCACTGGCATGTGTTTTCACAGATGATTTTAATAAATTTGAATTGAATTACAAGGATTGATTATGACCGAAAAAGAACGCTTTATTTTATATTATGAACAGAAAAAACTTCTGGACACTTTCCTTGCAAAAAAAGCAATTGATAAAAAGCAGTATGATAAAAGCTTCGGCGACCTTACCGTAAAAATGGGAATGAATAACGCGAGCGGAATAACCGTAGAGCCGACCTGCGACATTGAATCATGCCTTGCTGCAAGATTCAAAGTTTTTGTTGAGGAGCAGAACGTTCCGGTAGAACTTGAAAAGGACGAATACGATTCAGAAAGAGATGATTGCGTGCACTTTCTCATAAAAAAATACGATATGCCTGTAGGAGCGTTCAGATGTACAGACGAGGGGAACGGCTCCGTACACTTCCAGCGCTTTTGCATTTTGAAAGAGTACAGGGAACTGGGGATAGGGAGAAAAGCGATTGAATTTGCCGAAGATTATTACAGAAACAAAGGGTTTATAAAGATTACTCTGAACGCTCAGTGCCGGGCGATCGGTTTTTATGAAAAATGCGGTTTTACTGTCGTTTCAGACGTTTTTGACGATGCGGGTATACCTCACAGAGCGATGGAAAAAATGATATTCTGATGACGTGAATTTGTGCTTTTTTTCTTGAAAAATATTTCATAGGTGTTATAATAAATATGACTTATAAGTCGTAATGGAGGATATATGAATAAAATAAAAATCGGTGTTTTTGGCGCATGGCGCGGAAACAATTACATTGATCTCATCAAGCAGGAAGATAAGGACGTTATAGAACTTGTCGCTATCTGCGATAAGAACATTATGTCCCGAAAAGATGACGAAGAGTTCAAAGGTATTGAACTTTTTACTGACTTTGATGAATTTCTGACCAGAGGAAAAGAAATCGGAATGAACGCCGTATTTCTTGCTAATTATTTTCATCAGCACACTCCGTTTGCTATTAAAGCTATGGAAGCAGGGATGGACGTTGTCAGCGAATGTACGGCATCTTCAACTTTAAAAGAATGTGTAGAACTTGTCGAAGCGGTAGAACGCACAGGCAAAAAATATATGCTTGCGGAAAATTATCCTTTTATGACTCCTAACCTTGAAATGGAAAGACTGGCTTCCGGCGGAACGCTCGGAACGTTTATATACGCCGAAGGAGAATACAACCACGCAAGTAACGAACACGATCTGAAAGTTTTGACTCCTGGAAAATACCACTGGAGAGCCTGGATGCCGAGAACGTACTACGTTACTCACGCTATGGGGCCTATCATGTACTGGACCAAGACAATGCCGAAATACGTTTCCGGCAGAGCAGCACATTCAAAGTTCCTTGAGAGATTCAGTTATTTCCGTCATAATGCAGACGCTGCAGGTATGATGTTCTGTGAAATGGATAACGGAATGATAGCGAGATTTACAGGCTGCACAGCTATGGCGTCTGATTATTCCAGATACAGACTTTGCGGAGATATGGGAGGCGCAGAATGGGGAGGAGAATGCGGTGACAAAGTCAGAGTGTTCCATTTCCCGTTTACCAAACCGGATGAAAACACACCGGACGTTCGTATGATTGAACCTGACCTGGCATCTTACGGTGAAAAGGGCGAGAGGGCAAAGAAAGCCGGCCACGGAGGCGGAGATTTCTGGATCGTACAAAAAATGATTGATTTCTTCGGAAACAATATCGAACCCTTCTTCAACGTTTACCGTGCCGTTGCGATGTCTGCTACTGCAATTCTCGGTTGGAGAAGCGCACTGAACCACGGTGAAAACCTTAAAGTACCCGATTTTACAAACAAAGAAGAGAGGGATGCGGTAAGAAACGATGACCTTACTCCGTTCCCGGATGAAGAAGGAAACGGAATTACTCTCCCGTCTGAATTGCCTTATTGATATACAGGAGGTTAAAATGCTTGATAAAAAAGTTACCGTAGCAGTTGTAGGCTGCGGAAGAATTTCTGACGCCGCTCATTTTCCGGCGCTGTCCAGAATAGAAAACGTAAGAATAAAATACGCCTGCGACCTTATTCCCGAAAAAGCAGAAGACAAGGTGAAAAGATACGGTGCCGAACAGGCAATTACCGATTATAAAATCGCACTGAACGATCCCGAAGTCGACGTTGTTTACGTCCTCACCCCAAATTACGTACATTATACCGTTACAATGGACGCTCTTCGTGCAGGCAAGCACGTCTTTTGCGAAAAACCGATAACCGTTAATTACAAACTCTCGTGTGAGATGGCAGATCAGGCGAAAAAAAGCGGGAAGCTTCTTAATATCGGCGTCTGCAACAGATATCACAAAACAGTTGAAACCATTGAAGAGATGAACAAAAACGGCGAACTCGGCAATATATACCACGTTTACTGCTCTTTCAGAGCGTACAGATCGATTCCCGGACTAGGCGGTCCGTTTACAACTAAAGCGTTATCAGGCGGCGGAGTTCTTATCGACTGGGGAGTTCATTATCTTGATCTTATACTGTATATTCTCGGCGGAGCAAAACTGAAAACGGTAACCTGCGACGCTTACAGCGAAATGGCAAAAGTTATAACTGAATATCAGTATAAGGGAATGTGGGCAGGACCTCCTATTCCTGATGGTACGAATGACGTTGAGGACTATATCACTGGCCATATCAGAACAGACAAAGCTTCTATAACTTTCTCGGGAGCATGGGCTCAGAATGTAAACAGAAGCGATACGTTTATAGATTTCCTCGGCGATAAAGCCGGTATAAGAATGGACTACTGCGGTCATTATTCACTTTTCAAAATAGTTAACGGAGAATACGTTGAAGAAAGGCCGGATTACAGTATCCCTGATATGTATGAAAGAGAAGACCGCGATTTCCTTGAATGTACCCTGACGGGAAGACAAAACAGAAATTACATCGACAATATTCTGGAAAGCGCAAAACTTCTTGATTATCTGTATCAGTCTGCCGAGCAAAAGCACGAAATCTCGTTTTGAACAATAAAAAGCAGCGTGTTGAAAATGAAGTGACCCCAAAAAGTTAGACAAAGTTTTTAATAACACCTTGTGCGAACTGAATATTAAGCGGCTACGATGGCTTGAGATCTGTGTTGAGCAGGTGTCAAGCCATTTAGTTTTAGCTTGATTCGGCGGTTGTTGTAGTAATCCA
>JAEEGL012520614.1_pt1 | contig 19349 bp, 10 predicted proteins | sample 9134231 | NCBI WGS metagenome assembly JAEEGL01 (sample SAMN16246548, study PRJNA631951) | gut metagenome | biome: gut microbiome; feature: rumen; material: fiber-attached | host: Bos | place: Iran: Karaj | collected 2018-10
AAAAATAAAAAAAAAAAAAATTATTAATTATATAAAATTTTTTTTTTATTTTTTTTAATATAAAAAAATTGTTATTTGGGTTTTGGGATTTGGGTTTTGGGGTTTGGGGATTGGGGTTTGGGGATTGGGCCCAATCCCCAATCCCCAATCCCCAATCCCCACTAATCCGAATTACCATTTTTTTTATATGAAATAAATTAAAATAAATTTTTAATATAATTAATAATTTTTTTTATTTATATTTTTTCTTTTCATTTTTTTTAATTAACATTGAATCATTTGTCAAAAAAAATTATATAATTTATATTTTAATAAATAAAAAAAGTTAATTACAGTTAATAAAGAATAAAAAAAAAAAATAAAAACCAAAATTAAAAAAAAAATTACAACCATGAACTTAATAAATTAAATATATTTATTCCTTAAGATTTTTTTTTTGATTTTTTTCTTTAAAAACACATTCATGTTTCTTAAAGCAACCATTACAAGAAATACATTTTGATTTCCTATTTCCTTTTTCTTTCCAATATTTATGTAAATCAGGTTCACACAATAAAGGTCTTGCAATTCCAAAATATTCAATTTTAGTTTCTTTCAAAATTTTAACCATAGTATCATAATCTCTAATTCCTCCAATTAACATAACAGGAATATTAACATTTTCAGCAGCTTTAATAGTTTCTTCTAAATAAAAAGGTTTTCCCTTTATATTTTTTAGCATTAATTTCACGATAATCCCCAGATGAAATTTCAAGTAAATCAACACCGGCTTTTTCGGCTAATTTACAATAACCAATAAATTCTTCTTCAGTAAAACTATCATTAAAACTTTCTCTACAATTAATTTTAGACATAATAAAAAAATCATTTCCTACATTTTTTCTTATTTTTTCTATTGTTTCAATCATAATTCTTGCTCTATTTTCAAATGAACCACCATATTCATCATTTCTTTTATTATAATGAGGAGATAAAAATAAACTAAAAAATCCCCAATGAGCAACAGGAAAATTTATTCCATCAAAACCTGATTTTTTTGCGATTAAAGCACCTTTTGCAACTTCATCTTCAATTGATAATATTTCTTCTTTTGATAATTCAATTATTTCTTGTTTATAAAATGTATTATATACTTTACTTGGTCCAATTAATTTTCCTTCTTTATTAAAACCAGAAGGTGAAATTTGAGAAATTATTCTTGTATCATATTTATGTATTAATGATGTTAATTTTTGATATTCTGGAATATATTTTTCATCGTTTATTAAAAAAAACCTGAAGCTGCTTTAAAATTATCATCTGTTAATGTACCGCCTGTTACTATTGTACCTATTTCATTTTTTGCATATTCTTCATAATAATTTAAACATTTTTCTGTTATTTTTCCATCTATAAATGTTGAGTCAGCAATTTCTCCTTTAAATAATCTGTTTTTAAATTTTATATTTTTAATATATGTTTCTTCAAATATTTCTTTTGATAAAATTATATTAAATGAAAGAAGAATTAATATACAATTCATGTAATTTTTTTTTTTTTTTATATTTTTTTTTTTTTGATTTTTTAATGATTTTTAAGGATTAAAAGACATTAACTGTATTTTCATTTAAATAATTTATTAAATTAATAAAAAATAACTTCTTTTTCCTTATTTTTTGGAGATTGAACTTAATATGAATTTTCATTTTTGAAATAAATATTTAATGTATGAAAAAATTATTTTTTGAATCAAGAATTTTCTTTTTAGATATTTTTTCTTCACTCTGTTTTATTTTTAAACACTTCATACTGTTTGACAAATTAATTTCTTTTAATATCAAGAAATATTTTTTTTATTAAAAAAATTAATTTTTCTCCAAAATTTTTAATTTGAAATTCATAACTTATTTTTCAAAGAACAAATTATATTTTACATTATTCATAAATATTTTACTTTTTCAACATCAAAATATTTAAGAAAAAATATCATATGTATATTTTATTAATTTTAATCTTAAGAATTTTTTGTATATTTAAAATTTTATTTTTCAAGATTAATAAAAGAAAAAAAGATTTTTTTTTACATTTGTCTTTTTTAATTAAAATTTGAAAAATAATTTTGAGAAATTTACAAAAACAAAAAATGAGGATAAAATTTTGATAATGATTAAAGTAAGTATTTATTAATTAAATAAATTATTAAAAATATGTTATATTTATTAAATTTTATTAATAAATATAATATGAAATGTTAAGATTTAAATAAATATTTATAATTTTTTTTTTGGGTGATTAGGTTATTATTCTTACATTTTTTTAATACTTTAGTTGTTTTATTTTTTAATTTATAAATATTTTTTTTATTATTTTTTATTTATTTTTTTTTTATGAAAGTTATTTTAAATAATAGTATTTTTAATAAGAATTGAAATTTAAATTAAATAATGAAATTAGGAAATGTTTCTCATTCTTTGAAAAATATTCCTTCTTTTTTTTATGCAAAAGAAAAGAAAAATTTACAAACTTTTTATTTTCCTCGTATAAAGAAATATTTTAAATGTTCAGATTTAACAAATTTAAAAGAAGAATTAAATTTTAATCATAATAAAAGAAATGAAATTTCAAGTTCAAAAGAAGAAAAAAAAAATTCTTTAAATCTATTCATTAAAAAGGAATTATCAAATAAACATTTAAAACAAGTAAAAAGGAATGAACAATTATTACATAATTATGAAAAATTTAAAAGAAATTATTCTTATTCAAATCTTAGTTCTGAACCTTTTCGTAAATATATTCAAAATAAATGTAAAACTTTATTAGAAATGATTAATAATGATACAAAAGAAAATTTAATTAATAGAGAATTAATTGATAATAATTGTAATATTAGTGTAAAAAATTGGAATAATAAAATTGATAAAGAAAATTTATTTAATAATACTTTAAAAAAGAAAATATTTTGTTTATTTCCATTATCTCAAAGAAATAAAGAATTATTAAATAATAAAGAATATTTTCTTGAAGATAAAAAATCTTTTAAAGAAAAAATAAAAATACCAAAATATTTTATTAAATCAAAGCTTTTACAAAATAAAATATTAAATAATAATAATAAAAATCAATGTGAAAGCCAAAGTCAAAATCTTAAATTAACAAAATTGTAAATGTGTAAAATTTAATTATTCCAAAATTTGAAATTATAAAATATAAATAATAATAATTAGATATAACACAATATAACAATAATATAATTTTTCAAATTCCAAAAAAAAAAAAAAAAACATTCAAAAAATAAATTATATATATAAATACAAATATATATATTAAAAAATAAAACAAAAAAAAAAAAAAATTTATATACGATTAATTAACAACTTTAACAAATTTCCCATTATTAAATTCAACATTTCTACTTTTTCCATTTTTAATAAATTTCCCAATTCCATGAGGTAAACCATTATTAAAAGGTCCTTCATAAATATTTCCATTAGTAAATTTAATTTTACCAAAACCTTGTTTAATTCCTCTTTTATAATCACCTTCATAAATTTCTCCATCAGGATAAATATATTTTCCTCTTCCACTAATAATTCCATTATTTAAATTACCTTCATAAATTTCTCCATTTTCCCATTTAAAAACACCATAACCATTTAAATTATTATTTTGAAAATTTCCTTCATATTCACATTTTTTATTTTCAAATTTTATTTTACCAATTCCATTTAATTTATTATTTTTATAATCACCTTCATATTCAAATTCACAATTTTTTTCTTTTCCTTTTCCATTTTTTAATCCATTTATATATTCACCATTGTAATAATCACCATTTTTATTTTTATAAAAACCTTTTCCATTTAATTTTCCATTTATAAATTTTCCTTCATAAATTTCACCATTTTTATTCTTTTCTTTTCCCCATCCTGTAAAATTATTTTCTCTCCAAAATCCAGTTAAAGTTTTATTTTCAGTTGTTAAAATTCCAAATCCTTGTTTTTCATTTTTTAAATTTATACTTCCTTGATATAATTCAATTTTATTTGAATTTGTTCTATTTATTAAACATTGATTATTTATTGTATTTCCATAATCATAATTAAAAAAAGAATCATTGTTATTATAATATTTTTTCCATTCTTTTGAATTAAATGAAGATTGACTTGTATTTAATTTTTCTATGTTTATATTTGGATTTGTTTTTGATAATTCAAATAAATTTTTTTTTATTATATTATTTTCTATTTCTTTTAATTCTGGTTTTATTTTATTTTCATAATTTTTTCTTATTTTATATCCACGAAATATAGATTGGATTTTTTTTGCATTTTTATCTAATTTTATTTGAGGAATTATATTATTTTTTTGTTGAGATTTTAAATTTATTTTTTTATCATTTTCTTTTTCTGGAATGTAATTATTTAAATTTAATTTTATTGATTCATTATTTTTTATATTTTCTTCAAATTGAGTATTATTATTTATTAGATTATTTAAATTTGTAATATCACTTTTTGAACTTCTTCTTGGAGTATTTCCTTTTATTATTTCATTTTCTTTGAAAATTGGTTTTGAACAACATTTTACATTTCCCATTAATTTTTTAATTATAATTGAATAATTTTTCTTATATTTTATTATAAAATTACGTCACTTTTTCATTTATGAAAGAATTGATTTATTTTTTAAAATTATAATATATATAATTAATAATTTAATTTTTTTATTAAATAGTTTTTTAATTTAATAATAAAAAAAAGTACTTATTTTAATTTATTTTAAATAAAATTAATATTATAAAAAAAACTTTTTTGAATTGTTTCTATTATTATGCATTTATTAAAGTTCTAATTATATAAAATTCTTTTTTAAATATTTTCACATTAATTTTTATTTAATATTAATTAATTTTGATTATTTTTATTATTATTATTTTCATTTTCCTCTTTATTTTCATTTAAATATTTCTTTAATAAAACACCATTAGAAAAATTACAATAAATACAATTATGAACTTCATCATAAATAAAATTCATAAACTTCAAATTTTCTTCAATTTCATTTATTAATAAACTTTCTAAATTAATAACTTTAATAACATTTTTATAAGCAGTATCATAAATATCAATTTTTAATTTTTCATAATATCCAACAAGTAAATGTCCTTCAACATCAATTTCAATATTATTAATATAAGAATTTTCACCTTTTTGAAGTAAAATTCCATTCATAGAAAAAAGATTAATAACATAATCATCAGTATCAACATTATAAAATAAAATATAAATAAAAGCATAATAATTAACTAATTGAATACAAACTTTATTTGAAACTTCAATAATAGATAATAAAGTAAAATCATAATATTTTCTAATATAAATAGTATAATCAATACAAGTTGTAATAATTACTCCTAAATTATTAATTAAATAAATTCCATTTATTTTATCTTTATGTGCTATTAATGTTCTTTTTAATTCAATTACTTCTTCAGATAAAAAATTAGGATTATTTATACTTCTTCCTGTAAAATTCCATTCCATTATTTTTCCATTTGCGTGTCCTGTTATAAAAGAATTTATTGAAGATTTAATTATTGTTGTTATGAAACTTTCAGTTATAAAAACTCTATATTCTGTTTTATTTCCAATTAATGCTAAAAAAATAAATGAATTATCTGCAAAACGACATAATATTATTGTAAAATTAAATGCTAAAAAAACAAATTTTGAATTAAATTTATATCCATATAAAAAATCTGAATTTAATAATTTTAATTTAGTTAATAATTTTATTTTATTTGGTATTGGAATTGTAAATTTTGGTTTAAGTAAAGGAGTTAATATTTTAAATTCATAATTATATCCATCTTTATAAGATAAAACATATATCATTTTATTTTCAACAAATTTAACCATTGAAATAATTTTTAAATTTAAATTTGATATTAAAACTTCATTTTGTGTATTTTTTGAATTATTTATTTCTTCATATTGAACATGTTTTTCTTCAATTAATTTAAAAGGCGTTTGTCCTAAAGAAATAATTTTATTTATTTTTCTAGTAATTTTTTCTTTTATTTCTTCAAAACTTAATTCTTTTGAAATATAAGATTCTAATTTTGATTTTAAATTAATAAATTCTTGATAACAATATTTACCAAAAGTATTATAATCATTCCTAGTTCCAATTTGTCCAACACCAAAAATATTATCAATAAAGAAATTAATTTCAGATTTAACTTCCTTAGAATTAATCATTTCTAAGTTATTACAAACATATTCAAGTGGTGATAAATTATCAAAAAGACCTAAATTATGTATCATTAATTGATCATTTTGTCTAAAACCGTAAAAATTACAATTATAATTATAAAATAATTCAGTAGAAAGAAAAAATTCTGGAATTAATTCTCTTGTTTCTTTACTTTTTTCATATACAATTAAAAGTTCTTCAAGAGTATGAAATTGTCTATTTGGAACATCTAATTTATTTCCTTGTAAATTTACTTGATTATAAGTAAAAGGATTCATTCTTATTAAATAATATAAAACAAAAGAAGAATTTGAATAATGAATATTATAATGTGAATGATATTTTCCCATTGATACATCAAATTGAGTTGCTAATAATTCTCTTTGTTCTTCTGTTTGTGCTTGAATTGTATATTTTAAATCTCTTTTTTTTTTTCTTAATTTTAATAATGGAATTATTGGATATTGATTTGTATCATTATAACTTCTTGATGAATATTTGTTTATTTGTAATAAATATGATAAAGTAGATATTTTATTTTTTAACCAATTTTGTGTATAATCTTTTTTACGAAAATCTTCTTTTAAATCTATTATTTTAATTGTGTCATCAAATAATTTGAAAAATTCTATTTTGTTATTTTCTGAAAAGAAATTGAAAAAATAACTTTTTCCATTTTTTAAAAATATTTCACAGGCTTGAAATAAAAATAAATATCTTCTATTTATTATTTCATGTATTTCTTTTCTTATTATAAATATTTGCTTTTCTGCTGGATAATAATCATATTCTAATGCACATAAAAGATAATTTTCTTTTTCTTCATCTGTTAAACTTTCTATAAAATTTTGTTTATTTTTATTATGGAAATAAATTATGTTTTTATTTATTATTATTTCACCAAAAATTACATTTGAATTTGTTATTAAATCACAATAAAATTGTTTATTTGTTTTATCTGTTCTATCTAAAAGATAATTAATTATTTCTTTATTTTCACATTTTTTTTTAAAAATTCTTTTTTTTATTTTTTTTAAATAAGGAAGAAAATAAGGATGAATAATTTTAAAATATTCATGTGAAAAGAAATCAAAATCATTTCTTAAAAATATATCTTTATAAAAAAAATTAGAAGGAGTATAATTTCTTATCATTGTTGGATAATTCAAAAAATTATCTATATTTGGATTTTGCTTTATTCCATTATTCTTTACTTTTGTAAAAAAATAATTAAAATATTTTTTCATTTTTACAAATGTTTCATCATAAAATAATCTATCAATAAAATAAATTCCAAATATTTGTTGTAATAAAGTTAATTTTGGAAATAAAATAAATTGTGAATAACTTTCAATATTTTCACAAAGTGATTGTGTAGTAAAAAGCACTTTTTGATTTCTAAATTCTGTAAGGTTATTTTGTGAATATTTTTTTATTATTGGAATATTAGTATTTATTTCTTCATTATTATTTAAGTTTTGATTTTCATTTTTTTTTAATTTGCCTAAATTTACTTTTTTCTTTTTATTAATTTGACATTTTTGTTTTTGACTTTTACTTGATGAACAAGATTCAAAAGAATTATTCATTTCTTTAAGAGAATTACTATGAAAAAAATTACTAATTCTATTATAATTAGTATTAACATCATCTTTGATATTTGATTCATTTACATTTTTATTCTTACTTATATTACTAATATTATTTTTAACAATATTTACAAAATCTTCCATATAATTCTTTTTCTCTTTATAAATTTGAGATATTTTGTCTCTTATTAAATTATAAATAGTATTATTTTTTGATTTTTTTGTACATTCTTTAATTTGACCATAAATTAATTTTGAATCTTGAATAAAAGAATTAATTAAAGAATCTAACATTGGTTTAATTAAATCATCTTCAGCTTTAAGATAAGCTTTTATAGTTTTATAAATTAAATAAACACAAAATGAGGGAATATCACAATTTTCATGTTTTAAAAAAAATTGAAATACTATATTGTTTTTTAATTCACCTTTATAATATTGTTTGTCAAAATAAAAAACAACTGATTGAGTATGTTCAAATTTAACTTTATAATTTTTAATATTGGTAATTATTATTTCAAATAAAATTACAATAAATGAAGGATTATTTGTTTGAATTGATAATTTTGTTAAAATTATAAGCATTAATTCAATAAAAGGTTTTTTTTTTTTATTATTATTTTTATAACAATTACATCTTGTTCTGAGTAAATCATCATCAAACAATAGTCTAAATAACTGACTATATTCATTTTCTTTTAATCCAAAAAATTCATTTTTTTTTTCATCAATTTTGTTTTCTTTCACAATTTTATAAATTAAATTTACTAAATTTATTTTATTTAAATAAAACTTTTTAACTTTTTCTGATTTGATTAGAAGAATTTTTAATATTGATTGTAATAATATTCCTCCTACTTTTTTTGTTTCATTTTTATTTATTAATTCATAAATTAAATCATAAAAAAATGGATCTGAATGATAAATAAAACAACTATTACAAATAGTTAAAAAAATTGCAATTATTTCTTCTTTATTTTTATTATTTTCAGTATTAAATTTTGAAAAGAGATTTATAAAAAAAGTACAACAAAGTTTTCTTGATGACATAAAATGATTAAAAGTACATTTATCAACTTTTTGATTATTAATAATATTTTGAATAAAGAGTAAAAATGTTTTATAAGAGTTATATCCTAAATCTTTTTTAATATTAAATAATTCAATAATTTGAAAAATCATATCTCTAATTTCTTTATTATAAAAAGAAAGTTTTAAAAATGATTTATATTCTTCCTTATCATAATTACTTTTTTTGTCTGAAATAAATTTAAATTTTGTTTCTTGAGTAATAGAAACTTCATTTATATTTTCTAATTGTATTAATAAGAAACTTTTAAAAATTGAATCGTCAAAATCTTGATAATTATAAAATTTCTGAAATAAACTTTCATATGAATCATATTCTAAATATTTGTCGTATTTCTCATTTTTATCATTTTTATCAATTTTATCATTACTCTCAAGAGCAATTGAAATCATATCATTTTCATCTTTATTTTTTTCAATTTGTTTTAAATAAAATTTTATTCCTTTTTTATTTTTTATAGATGAATTATAAAAATCCTCCTCATTAAAAGGGAAATTTATTAAAATTAACATACACATAGAAATAATAATATTAATTTTTCTTTTATTAATTATATTTTTATCATTTATAATTAAAGATTTTGATTTTGTTGTCAAATTTTCATACAAATTTATAAAAAATAACATTGAAGATAATTTAATACTCTCATCTTCACATTTAAGAAAAAATTGGTCATAAAATTTGTAAAATATTTTTAAAATTTGATATTTTCTATAATTAATAATATTTTCTTCCTTTGAAATAAAATTAAATAATTCAAATAAAAAAGGAACATTATTATCAGTTTTTGTAATAAAAACTAGAATTAAATTTGAATATTCTTTTTTAGTAATTTTATATTTTTCATCATACTTAATTTCAATATTATTATTATTGATTATATCATAAAAAAAGGAAAAATCTAAAATTTTTTGAAAAATTATGATTGAATTAATACCAGTTTGGTTCTTTGTAAAACAATTAGATAAAGTTAAAAAGAAATATTCCTACATAAATTATATTATTTATTTACTAATCCTTCAAAATCATCATTATTATATAAACTAGGTTCTAACATAATTTTTATTAATTCATTTCTATATGTTATAAAATAATTTTTTTTTGTAAAAGAAATATCTATAGTTAAACTTAAAATCCATTTATTAATTAATTGAAAAATCATTTTTTCTGATTTATATGTACTACAAATCTCTAAATAAATAAATAAAATTATACTTTTTGAATTGATTTTTCTACTGTAAACATCAGTGATTTTATTTCTTTTGTAAAATATATTATTTCTAAAGATATTAAAATTTTTAATGCAAAATCTATTAAACTACAAAAAAAAATAATTAAATATTTTTTTTCATTTTTATTAAATTTTTTATCTAAATTTGATAGAATTATTTCAATATTTAATATTAAATAATTTATTCCTTCATATTTTATAAATTCAAATATAGTAAAAGTATTTTTAAAAAAAAAAGTAGCTGCATTTTCATAAATTGGATATATTGAATAATTTATTTTTGTTTCTTTAAAAATATAATTTACAAAAGTCTTTTTATTTAAATTTGAAACTTCATATGGAGGTGTAATATAACATAAAATATTTTTAACAAATTCTTTATTTTTTTTAAAATAATTAGCACTTGATATATAATTAATACTATTATTTGAATTTTCAATAATATAATTAATATTTCTATCATATTTATCAATTGCTGAAGTATCTGCACTATTATAATATAATATTTTTTCATATGAACCTTTTAAATTTATTAAATTATCATAAAAGTCAGATGAAAAATCTGAATTAAATAATAAAATTGGACCAATATAACCTTCAAAATCATATTTATTAAATTTTCCTACATAAAGTATTATACTTTTTTTATAATTTATTTTATAATCTAATTTAAATTCTTTTTTTAATTTGTCTGAATTAATTAATATATTTAATTTTGAATTTTGGATAAAATTATAACATATAAGATATGTTATTTGTTTTTGAATTTCACAAATTTCATATTTTTTGTTATCAAAATTATAATAGTATAATTTATTTTGTTCAATATAAAATGCAATATTTTGATCTTTTCTATTTGATTCAGATAATAAATAAATTAATGGGTAATGTTTTTTAGAATTATTAATATCTTTATTTTCTTCTGGTTGAAATGAAAAAGAAAAAATTAATGAAAAATTTGATTGAATAATAATATTTTTTACTATAATACCATTATCTTTATTGTTATTAAAAACAAAACCATTATTTAACATATATGTGTCTTTTTCAAAATAATTTTCTTCATTTTTTGACATTTTTTCAAGTAATTCAATATATCTTTCAAGTTTAAAAATAAAATTTAAACTTTCATTATTTTCATTCTCATTTTCATCATTATTATCTTCATCATTTTGATTATCAATATTATCTTTTTCATCAATTTGATAATTATAAAGAGATTTTTTGAATGTATCAAAAAATGAATTTAAAAAATTTTTATTATAATGAAAAGAATAAATTTTAATTAATAACTTAATAATATCATCTTTCATTATATTATCCCTACCTTGAATATCATTTAATCTTGAATTAAAATAATCTTTCTTATTTAATATTTTTAAATGTATAAAATTTAATATATCAATATTACTATTTAACAAAAAATAATTTGATTTATTCACTAACACTTTTTCTATTAAATTTCCAATATAACTTTTAGTAATTTGTGGGGTATTTATTTCAATAACTAGATCAATAGAGATTTTAAATCTATCATAAAATTTAATTATATGATGTTTTAAATTATCCATATCTATTTCTTTTTTTAAAGAATAATTTTTTCTATCTATAAAACTTAAATGAATTATGAAAAGAATTAAGTTATTAATTTCTTCATCTTTAATTATTTCTGAAAAGTATAATTTAGAAACTAATTTTATATAATTTTTGATAATTAAACCCTTTAAACTAATAATTTCATAATTATTTGATTCTAAAATAAAAAGTATTAAAAAAAGTAAGGAATTATAAATTTTCATATCTGTTAATTGTTTTATATATTTATGAGGTTGATTTATAATTGAATTTAATTTTGTTATATATTTTTGAAATTCATTTTTAGAAAATGAAGATGTTATTTTTTTTAAAGAAATATTAACTATTGATAAATCTTTATGGATAAATTCTTTAAAAATATCTTTAATATAATCTCCCTCTAACAGAATTTTCTTACTCATCTTTTCCTTTTAAAAAAATAAATAAATATTAAAAAAAAAATAATCCTTTATTGTAAAAATTTTTAGCTTAATTATATTCTTTAAAATATAATATATATATTATATTATTATAATTTAATAATATATAATTAAATTTTAAATTTGTTCTTTTATTTATTTACATTAATTATAAATAAAAAATAAATTCTAAGTATTATATATAGAATAATAATTTAATGTAATTATTATTAATCAAATTAAATTTTCCTTTCAAATATTCTATCATATATTATTTTTTCCAAAATCTAAAAAATAAAAAATAAAATAATTTAAAAATAAAAAATAAAAAAATTTACTAATGGGAGATAATCAATCAAAAGGTCCTCGTCCAGAAGATCCACATAAAATAGAAACAACATCAAATGATACATTTAAAAATATGAATTTAATGCCATCAATATCAACAAGACCAGAATTATCAGAATCATCATCAAAATTTCAACATTATTTAAAATTTTTATATAAAAATAATTTTGTTTCATTAACATATGAAGACTTATGTGTATTCATAATTCAATATCATTGGAGAAGATATTTTATAGAAGAAATAAGGAAAAAAAAAAGAGGAATGATTGATATAATTTATACTTCATTATCAACAAATCAATTAGCAGAATCAAAAACAACAAAAACTTTTTTAATTTTAGATGGGAAAAAATATCCTTATAGATGTTTTGATTTAACTATTTATTCAAAATTAGCTAAAATTATAGAAGAATTAGGAGGTATTAATATTTTACCTGCTATTTTTATTAATGGTTATTATATTGGTTCATATGAAAATTTACAAGAATTTGAAGATTCTAAAATTATTCCTAAGTTATTAATTGGAGAATATGAAGAATCTTGTCTTGTTTGTCATATTAGTAAAACTGATTCTAATTTAGATACTTGTCCTTTTTGTTATAAGAAATATAAATATTTTGCTAAAAAAGATTTGTTATATGATATTTGGGAAAGGAGAAAATAATATTTTTTAGTTTAATTATTTTTTTAAATTTATTTTTTTTTTTAACTTTTATTTTTTTTTTTTGAGTAATTATTTTATTTAAATAATTAATGGAAGAGGAAATTATTAAACAATTAAATGATGATTTAGATTTGATTAGTGGGATTTTAAATAATAATAATGAGAAAAAGAATGAAAAAGATATAAATAATGAAATTGATACTAAAAAGTTTTTTTTACAAAAATTAAATATGGAATATATCATAATTATCTTAACTAAAATTTTTACTTTAACAAATAATGACAAAAATAATGAAAATATATTTAAATTATTAGATAAAATTTTTCAAATTTTATTAAAGAAATTGGAAGATAAAAATGATAAAACAAATGAAAAAATTTCTTCAATAATTTATTTTTTTTCGATAATTCAAAATAAATTGAAAGTAAATATTCCAGATTATTTTTTAACAAATATAATAAATTATTTCTCTAAAATTGAAAATGATAAGTTATTAATAAAAGGTTTATTAATATTAATTAATAAAGATAATATTTCAATTGAAAAAATCCAAGATATTTTTCCATTAATTTCCCAAAGTATTAATATTTTTAATGATTTAAATCAAGATTTAATTGAATATTTCATATTTCATTGTATATCAATTTATACTAATTTTCAAAGTCGTGAATTTAGTAAATTACTTAAAATCTTATTTAATAATTTTAAAAATGAAAAATCAATATTAAGTTATATTCTATATTTTCAAGATTATGCATTAAAAAATGAAAATTCAATATTATATTATAAATTTATAAAAATTATATTAAAATCAGAATGTTTTTCAAAAATAAATATTTCAAATAATGAAGAATCTGAAATAATAGTGAATAGATTTTTTACAATAATTTCATTAAATGAAGATGATGAAAAAATAGAATCAATTACTATAAGAGCTTTGGATGAATTATTTCTTAAAAAAAAAATAATTGGATATGGAAAAAGATTATTACAGGAAAGAGATAAAGAACTTTTATTTATTATTCACTTTTTTAATTATTTTAATAATGTAAAAATGACACCTTTAATTTTAAGAAGTTTTCTTCTTTGTATTTTTAAATCAGAAAATATAATTAATCAATTAAAATATGTTAAATATGGTATTGATAAATTTAAATTTCAATATATTAATTTGCATAAAAACATTGATATTATTGATAATATTTTAAAAATTTTAGACAAAATTTATCAAGAGGATAATTTATTTTTAGAATATAAAAATTTTTTGCTTAAATTTTGTGAATGTATTATTGAAATATCTAGTAAAAAAAGTTTTGATAAAGGAGATGAATTTATATTTTCTATATTTTCATCTTATAAAGTATTTGGAAATATTTTTGAACAATTAATAATGATTTTAATTAAAAATAATAATTTTAATTTTAGATTAGATGAATTAATTGATATTATTGATAAGAGTTTATATTCATTTAGAAAAGCATTTTATTACCAATTAATCATAAATTTAGTGAAAAATTTAATTGATTTGACAGATAATGATGAAATTTCACAATTAACAAAATATATAGATTCTTTAATAAAATGTATTTTGGAAAAAATTAAATTTGAATTATTAAAAACTTTTGATAATTCATTATTATTTAATTACTATATAATTGTAAAGAATACAATTTATTCTTTTATTAATATTTTAGAATATATTTCATTCAAATCAAATAAGAAATTTGGAGAAAAAATCATGGAAAAATTTTTAATTTTTATAAATGAACATATTAAGAATTATATTTTATATATCAGAGATATTTTTCAAGATAATAAATCAATTCCAGAAAGAATATTAGATACTTTTATTTTATACTACTCACAAATAGATAAAGGGATTGAAAATAATGAAATTATAACAAATTTTTTTTATAAAGAAAATGAATGTATATTTTCTATATTAGATTTTAAAAAAAATTTTCAAATAAGAGAAATAACGAAAAGAGAAAGAGTTTTACAAAGAGAAGATGAAGTAAGAAAAAATACTTATTTCCTTTCTTTTAGAGTAATATGTAAATTATTATCAATTGATTTGAATTCAATTAAAAATAAAGATTTTAGAGATTTATTAGGAAAAATGATAAATGATATAATTAAAGAAATAAATTTAAATAAAAGAGAAATAGTAAAAAATAAATTAGTAGATGGAGACTATGAATATGCTAATTTTAAAAATAAAATTATTCAAAGAATTTCAGAGAAAAAAGAAATTGATATTGAATTTATAAAGCAAAATTTAATAAATGAAAAAATTGTTTCAAATGAAAAAAAAGAAAAAGAAAATGAATTATTTATAAATCAATCTTCAGATTTTGAATTTAAAGAAAATAAAGATGATTATTCAACAATATTAAATAAGATAAATAAAGATAATACTAATATTGAATTTTGGTATGATGATATTAAAAATTTTGGTTTATTATCTGTTCATAAAACAAAAAATTATTTATTGAAAAGATTATTTTCAATAATGTATTTAAATGAATATTTTATAAATAAAAATTTAGATAAATTAGAAGAACCATTTAAAGAAAAAATAAAAGATTATAAAACTGAATTATTAATAAAAAGATTTCATGAAGCAAAAAAAATAAAAAATTATATAACACAAAATTACACAAAACCATTTTTAAAATTATATAGGAATTTTTATAGTGAAAAAACATATGAAATATCACATTCTTATGCAAAAGATTTTAAAAAAGAAAATAATAACAAATTAAAAATCCCATTAAAATATAATGAACCATTATATAGAATTTATTGTGAATTATTAATACCTGAAGGAAGTATTTTTTCTTCTATTTTATTATTTAATGGTTTTCTAATCATCAAATCTGAAAAAGAAATAAAAATAAAACCAAGAACATCAACAAATATGTTTTCAAGTATTAAATATATAAATAAAAAAAAATTTATAATCATTCCATTTGAATATATTTTTGAAGTTATTACTAGAAGATTCTTATATATATGGCAAGCATGTGAAATATTTACAAAAGATAATAAAAGTTATTTAATTAATTTTTTAAATAAAACTCAATTATTAAGTTTCCAAGATTTATTAAATAAATTAAAAGGAAAAAATAATTATAAAATAATACAAAATTCAGTAGAAAGTTTCAAATTTTCAAAAATATATGAAAAATGGCAAAATTCAAAAATATCAAATTTTGATTTTTTAAATTTATTAAATAAATATTCTTCTAGATCATATAATGATTTAGATCAATATCCAATTTTTCCTTGGATATTTGATTCATATGAAGAATTAAATGAAAAAAATAATAAATTAAGAAATTTTGAGTATCCAATTTCTGCTCAAAGTAAAGAAAAAAGAGATAATATATTAGAAAATTATTTAACTAAAGAAGAAACAGATGAATTTGTTTGTCATTATCAAATTCATTATTCAACAAGTGCTTTTGTTTATTTTTATTTATTGAGATTATCTCCAATTACTGAAAGTCATATTATTTTTCAAGGAAATTCTTTTGATAATCCTGATAGAATGTTTTATATATTTTCTTATGCTAAAAATTTATTAGAAAAATATAATGATAATAGAGAATTAACACCAGAAATTTATTATTTTGATGAATTATATTATAATATAAATTTAAATTATTTTGGAAAAAAACATTCTAATAAAGAAATAGTACATAATGTTATTTTACCTAAAAATTGTTTAAATTCATCTCATTTTATTTATATTCAAAGAATGAATTTAGAATCAAATGATATAAAAAATTCAATAGGTAAATGGATTGATAATATTTTTGGATATAATCAATATAATCAATTAAATTTAAAAAATTCTTTTAATTTATATAATTGGAATTGTTATGAAAAAATTTTTAAAATTAAATATTCAAAAGGAGAAATAAATGAAAATAATTTAAATGATATTTTAACTTTAATTAATTCATTTGGACAATGTCCTGCTGTTTTATTTAGTGAAAAGATTGATAAAAATGATTTTGATAGTGAAGAAGAAAAAATATTAACTTTTGAAAATATTTCAAATAAAATTAAAAATAGTAATGAGAATAAAGATAAAAATTCTTTGTTATCAAGTAAATTAAAGAATATTGATGAAAATACAGAAATTATAATATTACAATATTCAAAAAGTAAAATAATAATTTTAGATAATAAACATCATATTTCAATTTATAATAAATCTAATTTTGAATTTATATCTATATATAATATTAGTAAATCATATTCATATATAAGTCCAAATTCATTAATTGAATTTGATAATTCAAATATAATAATTAATTCAAATTACTTTGATGAAAAAATTGAAATATTTTCAAATAATAATGTAAAACAAATTCAAGTTAATTATTTAATTAGTTGTTTGTGTAAAATTGATGAAAATTCATTTTATATAGGAACAGTAGAAGGAATAATTATAAAATATCATTTTAATAAAAAAGAAAAAATATCAATTCAAAAAATGAATGAAGGTTTTATTTGTCATAATAATGCAGTTATTTGGAAAATAATATATAATGAAAATTTAAATGCTATTATTAGTATTGGAGGTGATAATTTTATTTTTATTAGAAATGCATTTTCATTTGAATTAATTAATGCAATTCAATTAGAATCTAATGAAATATGTAATATATATTTAAATGAATTTAATAATATTTATGCAGTAAATATTGCTAAAAATACAATTGAAGTTTTTACTTTAAATGGAATGAAAATTTGTGATACAAAAGAAAAGATTAATGAAAAAAATTTATGTTTCCCTTATAATAATAAATTATACTATTTTGAAAAAAACAATAAAATTTTATATGAAATATGTCCTGTTTACTTACAGAAAAATATTTTTGAAATATCAATTAATTTAGAAAAAATATATAATTCTACAATTACATTTTTTAAATTTGATGAAAATGAAAAATGCTTTGATTTTTGGACAGATGATAAAAATATATATAGATTATATTTAAGTAGTAATAGAATTGTTGTTAATAATAGTAAACAATCAAATGTTAGTCAAGATGGAACAAATAAAATGGAAGAAAGTTGGTTTAATTTTTTTTTCTGGAATAATTAATATATGAATAATACATTAAAATATTTAAATTATTTAAATTAAACAAAAAAAATATAATAATTAATTAATAATAATATATTATTATTTATTCATTTATACTAAGATAAAAAATAATAGGATAAAATAGAATTAATTTATTTTTATTATATATATAGAATAATATTTTTAATTTTTTTTTAAATTATTTGTAAATTAATTTTAAAATTAAAAAAACGAAAAAATTTTAATTTATTATTAAATGATGTTCAAAGGAATAGGAAGAATTGAAAAAAATAAAATGAATAATAGAAAAGAAGAAAAAAATGTTAATAAAAAAGAAAATATATATGAAAAAATATTAAGAGGAATGCAACAAAATAAAGAAAAAGAAATGGAAGAAAAAAAAGAAGATGATACAAATAATGATATAATAAATTCAAATATAAAAAACCCATCAAATATTAAAAAAGAAATTGAAGATTATTTAAATAATGATGATAATGAAAATGAAGATGAAGAATATGAAAATAAAAAAAATAATAGTATTTTTTCAAAAGAATTAGAAGAAAAAATAAATAATCAAAGTGAATTATTAAAAGACAAAAATTCTGAAAAAAATAATATAGAACAATTATTAGAAAGTGTAGATAAAATTGAATCAAAATTAATTTCAAAAGATGAAGAAGTACAAATTAAAGAAGAAAGTAAAATAAAAACTAAAAAAGAAGAAAAAAAAGAAGAAGAAAAAGAAGAACAAAAAACAGAAGCATTTAAACAATTATCAAATTATTTAGACAATGCTTCATCAAAGAAAAATTATATAAAATCAAATATTGAAAAGAATAATAATAATAATTCAATTAATAATATTAGTAATAATGATAATAATAATGATAATAATAATGATACTAAAAATAATATTAATAATAATAATAATAAAAATGACAATAAAATAAATCAAAATTTAAATAATGAAAAATTAATAATAAACCCAGCAACAAATTTAAATAATTACATGAATGATGTTCAAACAAAAGCAAATAATGTTGCATTAAATTTAGAAATAAAAGAAACAAAAAAAACAATGGAAATAATGA
>JAEEGL017264323.1_pt1 | contig 19349 bp, 16 predicted proteins | sample 9134231 | NCBI WGS metagenome assembly JAEEGL01 (sample SAMN16246548, study PRJNA631951) | gut metagenome | biome: gut microbiome; feature: rumen; material: fiber-attached | host: Bos | place: Iran: Karaj | collected 2018-10
AGCCGTTTGCCAACTATGGCGACAGTGAGCATCAGGATATGGTGCGCGCCCGTCTGATTGCTAATTTCCATAACGATTGACAAGACTATGGCAAAAGACGCAGTTATCATCACTTCGGGCGGCATGGACTCCACGACCATGCTCTATGAGTACAAGGACATTATTGCCTTGGCAATCACCTTTGACTACGGCAGCACCCAGAACGGCCGTGAGCGCCGTTGCGCCATCATGCATTGCCAGCGCTTGGGCATCAAGCACCTGATTATCCCTCTAGACTTCATGCACAAGTATTTCAAGAGCGCTCTGCTCGAGAGTGCCGATGCCATCCCTGACGGCAATTACAACGACGAGAATATGAAATCGACGGTGGTACCTTTCCGCAACGGCATCATGCTCGCCATCGCCTGCGGCATCGCCGAGAGCAACGGCCTGCATCGCGTGATGATTGCCAACCATGCCGGCGACCACAGCATCTACCCCGACTGCCGCTCACCCTTTATCGAAGCCATGAGCACAGCGATGATGACGGGCACCTACGAGGGCGTCAAGGTCTATGCCCCTTATACCGACCTGAGCAAAGCCGAAATTGCTCGTCATGGTGCTGCACTTGGTTTGGATTATAGCGAGACCTATTCCTGCTATAAGGGCGGTGAGACGCACTGCGGCACCTGCGGTACCTGCACCGAACGCCGCCAGGCCCTTAAGGAAGCCGGCATCGACGACCCCACGGAATACCTGAAATAGTTAACAGTTAATAGTTAACAGTTGATAGTTGGCTGAAAATCAGTCAATTGCGTTTTGTTTTAAAAACTATTCACTTTTAACTATAAACTATTCACTAAAAAGTATTACCTTTGCAGCCGTTTTGAAATAAAGAAACATCATTAACTACATAATAATAAAAAGACAATGAAAGCATTCGTATTCCCCGGTCAGGGCGCACAGTTTGTGGGTATGGGCAAGGACCTGTACGACAACAATCCCCAGGCCAAAGAATTGTTTGAGAAAGCCAATGAGGTGCTGGGTTTCCGCATCACCGACCTCATGTTTGAAGGCACTGAAGATGACCTGAAGCAGACCAAGGTCACCCAGCCCGCCGTATTCCTGCACTCGGTCATCCTCGCCCTCACCATGGGCGACGAGTTCAAGCCCGACATGGTTGCTGGTCACTCGCTGGGCGAGTTCTCGGCACTGGTAGCCGCTGGCGCTCTGCCTTTTGAGCAGGGTTTGAAGCTGGTCGAGGCACGTGCCCTGGCTATGCAGAAGGCTTGCGAGGCGGCACCTTCGACGATGGCTGCCATCATCGGCTTGGACGACGCTAAGGTGGAGGAAATCTGTGCCACTATCGACGGCATTTGCGTTCCCGCCAACTATAACTGCCCCGGTCAGGTGGTCATCTCGGGTGAGATTGCCGCTATCGAGGCTGCTTGTGAGAAATTCAAGGAGGCTGGCGCACGCCGCGCTTTGCCCCTCAAGGTGGGTGGTGCTTTCCACTCGCCCCTGATGGAGCCTGCCCGTGCTGAGCTTGCTGAGGCCATCGAGGCTGCCGACTTCTCGGCTCCCGTTTGCCCCATCTACCAGGATGTGGACGCTAAGCCCCACACCGATCCTGCCGAAATCAAGGCCAACCTGCTGCAACAGCTCACCGCTCCCGTCCGTTGGAGCCACATCGTTGCCAACATGGTTGCCGACGGCATGACCGAGGCCGAGGAACTGGGTCCCGGCAAGGTCCTCCAGGGCCTCATCGGCAAGACCAGCCGCGACGTCGTCCTGTCAGGCCGCCAGTAATATGCTCGCTCTGCTCGCAGTTTAGAGTGTAGGGTTTAGAGTTTAGAGATTAGAGTAACGTCCGCATTCCTGTTAATGGAGTGCGGACGTTTGTTGTTTGGTTGACGTCATCTGATGCCCAGGATGCGGTGGGTCTGCAGGGACAGTCGCCACTGAGGGTTGTCAAGCACTGCCTGGACTGTGGCGTGCATGTTGCGGCTGCATTGATCGGGATCGCTCACCCAACAGGGTTGCAGGTAGCGGTGGTCAGCCGTGATGTTATTGTATTGGGCCAAGTCTTGGCCCAGATAGACCACCTTCAATTCATCGCATCGGGTGAGAATGACGGGCAGGTCGCCGCTGTTGCCGAGGCCCGTCTTGGGCGACAGCGTTATCCAGTCGATGCCATGGGGCAGGGGATGGGTGCCGTTGGTCTCAATCGCGATGCGCTTGCCTGTCATCTGCTTGAGTCCCGTCACGAAATCCTCGTCAATCCACAGCGACGGCTCGCCGCCCGTGAGCACGATGAGCGGAGCCTTGGGGTATTGCATCACCTGCTCAACGATTTCGGGCAACGTCATCATGGTGCCCTCCTCATGCCGAGTGTCGCAGAAGGCACAATGCAGGTTGCAGCCGCTCAGCCTGATGAATACGCTGGCGGTACCCGTGTTGTAGCCCTCGCCCTGCAGCGAGTAGAAGATTTCGTTAACTTTCCACATCAGTTTTCAGTTTTCAGTTTTCAGTTTTCAGTTGAGTGCGGATGCCGCTGACAACTGATAACTGACAACTGTAAAACTTAATTATTCGTCTTTAATATAGATGGCGAGGTTGTTGGCGCTCTCACGCACGTCGGCACGGTAGCAGTTGGGCACGGTCTCAACAATCCAGTGGGCGATGTTTTCGGCGGTGGGGTTGAAATCGAGCACCTCGTTCAAGTACTTGTGGTCGAGTTTACCGTGTACCATCTCCTTGATGAGGGTGAAATCGGTCACCATGCCGTTGTCGTCCAGCTCCTTGGCTTTGCAATAGATGTTCACAATCCAGTTGTGGCCGTGCAGGTTCTCGCACTTGCTGTTGTGGTCCAGATAGAGCATGTGGGCCGACGAAATCTCCAATGTTTTTTGTACGTAATACATATTTTCAGTTTTCAGTTTTTCAGTTTCTCTTTTTCCTCTCTTGTGGAACCGACTCGTTGAAGTGCATATAGTAAATCAAGTTGAGGATTCCCTTGTCATAGCCCATGGTCAAGGCAGTCAGGTAATCACTGCAGAAGATGCCGTCCCTGGCAAAGACAAAGCCCTTGGTGCCCAGGCGGCTTTCCACTTTCTTGACGATGGCTTCCTCGGTGGTTGCGGGACAGTGCTTGAGGTTGAGCGTCAAGATGACACGGTCGACAAGAGCGTCATAGTTGAAGCTGGCTGCAGTGCTGTCGGCATTGGCGCTGGCAACCTCTTTATCAAACACGAATTGCACGATGTAGGGCCCCTGTGGCAGGATGAGTGTGTTGCTGCCGACATACATGCGGGCATCGGTGCTCAGCATGCTGTTCATGTCCATGAGCGTGGTCCTGGCGTTGGCACCACAGGCGCTGGTCTCGTCAAACATCATCATCAGCGAGGCGGCTGCCAGATCTGTGTCAATATAGCCTCGGGCCGCATAGGGGTTATCCTCGCTCACGTGTGCATTCTGGAACTTGACGTTGCCCACGGGTTTGCCGGTGCGGTCGATGATATGATAGGTGTCGCCGTCAACGGCAATCAGTCGCTCGCCATTGATGTCGATGAGGTTGTCATGCTCGATGGGAATCAAGACCTTGTTGTTCTTGTCCACCATGCCGGTTTTCTTGTCCTTGATGACAATGTAGTCGCCCGAGGGGGTACGGGAAAAGTCGACATATCCGCCGGCTTCGACCTTATCCTTGTCATCGATGGGGTTGGCCACCTCCTTGCCGTTCTCGTCGAGGCACACCAGGCTGTCACCTTTGACTACCGGCAGCACACCATTGATATAATAGGGCTGGACTGGCTGATACTCGTCTCCGCTGGCAGTGAACATGACCTTGCCGTTACGGTCGATGACCGAGAACGAGAGCACGCTGTCGTTGGGCTGACTCTCAGGGACAACCAGGGCATAGTCGTTATAGAGGAACATGTTGGCGCTGTTGAAGGCGGCTGGCACGATGGTGTCACCGCTGGCATTGATATAACCCCACAAGCCGTTGTCGTTCTGGAAAGCCGCCATGCCATGGGCGAACATCGAGCACTGCGACACCTCGTTGGGCAACTGCTTGATCACGGCTCCACTGCGGTCGATGACGCACAGGGGACTGCCCACCTTGCTGCACACGGCCACGCCGTCGTCGCTGAAAGCCGTCACGCTGCCAAAGTGACCCGCAACGGGTGTGGTTGGGGCGGCGACGTCATAGTAGTCGTAGCTGCCCTCGCTGTTCATCACATAGAACATGCCTGCCACGATGGGCGACGGTGCATTATCAAAGGCGTCCTTGGCGATCACCTCGCCGCTGTTCACGTCGAGGATACTCCACTTCTCGCTGCCCACGAGTTGCACGGGCAGATACTGGGTTTTGTACTGGTATGTCGCGTCATTGCCGCCACAGGCGGTCAACAAGAGTGCCGCAACGGCGGCAAGCGCAAGTCTCGATAAAATCTTCATCGTTATAGATTATAATGTCATTTGAATGTGCGAAATTAGTTATTTTTTCCTGTATTGGGCACGATTATAGAATCGTGTAACATTTTTTGTGCTTTTTTGGCAAACGATGTCAATGATTCAACCATGACAGCCCCGATGTTCACAGCAAAACGGGGTGGTGCCGTCATGGCAGAGTGGGGTGACAAATTGTCGGTTTTGTGGCATTGGCACACTCGTTGCTGTCTAGCAGGACGTGAAATCAACTTACAAACATCAATTAATATCATTTTAAAGTAATCATGACTATTAAACCATTAAATGACCGCGTTCTCATCGAACCGGCAAAGGCAGAAGAAGTTGTCGGCGGAATCATCATCCCTGACAGCGCAAAAGAAAAACCTCTCAAAGGCAAAGTGCGTGCAGCAGGCAATGGCACCAAGGACGAGGAAATGATCGTTAAACCTGGTGACACTGTGCTCTATGGCAAGTATGCTGGCAACGAAATCGAAATCGACGGCGAGAAGCTGCTCATGATGCGTCAGAACGACATTCTGGCCATTGTCATTGAATAATCAGGAATTAAGAATCAGGAATTCTAGTTACTCTAGAAGCTCTAGAAACTCTAGAAACCAAAAACAAAACAATAAAATGGCAAAGTTAATTAAATTCGATATCAAGGCTCGCGAAGAGCTCAAGAAGGGCGTAGACCAGTTGAGCGACGCCGTTAAGGTCACCCTGGGTCCCAAGGGCCGTAACGTGATTCTAGACAAGAAGTATGGTGCTCCCCATATCACCAAGGACGGTGTGACCGTTGCACGTGAGGTGGAATTGGAGGACGAATTCCAGAACATTGGCGCACAGCTCGTTAAGGAGGTCGCCAGCAAGACCAACGACGATGCCGGTGACGGTACCACCACTGCTACCGTTCTGGCTCAGGCCATCATCACCGAGGGTCTCAAGAACGTGGCTGCCGGCGCTAACCCCATGGACGTGAAGCGTGGCATCGACAAGGCTGTGAAGACCGTTGTCGAGGGCATCAAGGAACAGGCTCAGGAAGTGGGTGACGACTTTGGCAAGATTGAGAATGTGGCACGCATCAGCGCTAACAACGATGATGCCATCGGCCAGCTCATTGCCGAGGCCATGAAGAAGGTGAAACAAGACGGTGTCATCACCGTCGAGGAGGCCAAGGGCACCGAGACCCGCGTCGACGTGGTTGAGGGTATGCAGTTTGACCGCGGCTACATCTCGCCCTATTTTGTCACCAATGCCGACAAAATGGCATGTGAGATGGAGCGCCCCTACATCCTCATCTTTGACAAGAAAATTTCGGGTTTGAAGGACCTGCTGCCCCTGCTGCAGGGTGCCGTTCAGGCTCATCGTCCCATGCTCATCATCGCCGAGGACGTTGACGGCGAGGCTCTGGCATCGCTCGTTGTGAACCGCTTGCGTGGCTCGCTCGAAGTGTGTGCTGTTAAGGCTCCGGGCTTTGGCGACCGTCGCAAGGAGATGCTGCAGGATATCGCCATCCTCACCGGTGGCACCGTCATCAGCGAGGAAACCGGTCTGACCCTCGAGAAGGCTACCCTCGAGATGCTGGGTACTGCCGAGAAGGTCACCGTCGACAAGGAGAACACCACTATCGTCAATGGTGCCGGCAACAAGGACATGATTGCTGACCGCATCGCACAAATCCGCGTCCAGATCGAGAATACCAAGTCCACCTACGACAAGGAGAAACTTCAGGAACGTCTCGCTAAGATGTCAGGTGGCGTGGCAGTCCTCTACATCGGCGCTCCCAGTGAGGTCGAGATGAAGGAGAAGAAGGACCGCGTGGACGACGCCTTGAGCGCCACTCGCGCTGCCGTGGCCGAAGGTATTGTTCCCGGTGGCGGCACCGCCTACATCCGTTGCCTCAAAGCCCTTGAGGGCATGAAGGGTGAGAATGATGACGAGACCACAGGTATCCACATCATCCAGCGCGCCATCGAGGAGCCCCTCCGTCAGATCGTCGCTAACGCCGGTCTTGAGGGTGCCGTTGTGGTGAATCGCGTGAAGGAAGGTCAGGGTGACTTCGGTTACAATGCCCGCACCGAGAAGTTCGAGAACCTGTTTGAGACGGGTGTCATCGACCCTGCCAAGGTGGCCCGCATCGCTCTGGAGAACGCTGCCAGCATCGCCGGCATGTTCCTGACCACCGAATGCGTCATCGCCGAGAAGAAAGAACCCGAACCCGCAATGCCCGCCGGTGGTCCCGGTATGGGTGGCGGCATGGGTGGCATGATGTAATCCCCCCTAGGCTGTTTCATAGCATTAAGTATTAATAGGTTATCCCCTGCAGACACTGAGCCGGCAGGGGATTTTTATAGTCGCTTGTCGTTAATTTCTATTCGGTTTTGTCAGCTGAATGTTCGCTCTTGATTTTTTTGATTTTCCAGCCGATGGCGGCGACAGCCATCGTTGTGAGGGGACTGAGGAGATTGAAAAAGCAATAGGGCAGATAGGTAAGAGTGGGGACGCCCAGCACGGTGGCCTGTGTCAAGCCGCAGGTGTTCCAGGGAACCAATACCGAGGTCACTGTCGCTGCATCCTCGCATGTGCGGCTCAGCAAGCGGGGCTCATAACCCTCTTTCTTGTAAACGTCACGAAACATGTCGGCGGTCAACACAATGCTGATGAACTGGTCGCCTGTCGTGAGGTTCAGGAAAATACCGGTGCCCACGGTGGACGACACCAGGCTAAAGCGGGTGCGAACAAAACTGATGATCATGCGTGTGATGCTCTCAATCATGCCGCTGGCAACCATCACTGCACCATAGCACATGGCGCAGATAATCAGCCAGATGGTGTTGAGCATGCCTGCCATACCGCCGGTGGATACCAAATCGTTAAGCGCGTCGAAACCGGTCTCGATAGCAGTTGAACCGTAATAGGTGATTGTCAAACCCTTGGCAAGCGCAGCAGTTGTGCCCAACGACGGGTCGGCGGCAATCTCGGTGAGGATGTGCGGCTGCAGGATGAGTGCCGTGATGCCTGCAAGAATCGATGAAGCGAAGAGCACAATCAGCGACGGCACCTTCTTGGCGATGAGGATTCCTGTGATGAGTGGCACCAGCAAGGTCCAAGCCGAGATGTTGAACGTCGAGGACAGCCCATGGGTATATTCCTCAACATGCAGTGCCCCCTCGTTGCCGTGTCCCAGTCCTGCAACCAGGAAAATGACAAGGGTAATGAGGATCGACGGGGTTGTGGTGAGTGTCATGTAACGGATGTGCTCGAAGATGTCCACACCCACCGACGAAGAGGCCAGGATGGTCGTGTCGCTCAAGGGGGACATCTTGTCGCCAAAATAGGCTCCTGAAATGATGGCGCCTGCAGTCCAGGCCTCGTTCACTCCTAAAGCGTGCCCGATGCCCAGCAAGGCCACTCCAATGGTGGCGACCGTTGTCCATGAGCTGCCCGAGAGCAGCGACACCAGGGCGCAAATCACGCAGGTGCTCACCAGGAAGAACTGAGGAGACAGAATCTGGACGCCATAGTAGATGAGCGTCGGCACCACACCACTGATCATCCACGAGCCCGACAGCATGCCTACAGTGAGCAGGATGAGCAACGTGACGGCAATGTTGCCGATGGCTTTGGTCATCTGCCGCTCAAACGTCTTCCAGGGAACATGATAGAAGACCATCGAAATCGTCACGCACACGGCCAGTCCGAGCAGCAAGGCAATCTGGCTGCCGCCGCTCAGCGAGTCGCTGCCGAACAACGCGATGACAATGCCTAGCAGGCCAATCAACACCGCAACGGGTATCATGGCCACTAGCGGATGAGGTGTTTTGCGCTCACTCATTTCTTTAAAGATTGGTTAGGGACTGCAAACTTAATCAAAAAAAACAGATTTGCAACAGTTCAGGGCAGGAAATCCCGTAGGATGCTTTTTTGAAAGGAGTGTTTGTCACTCGAAACGCATGGTGGCCGAGGGCTTGATGGTCGAGATGATGTGGCTGGCACCAAGCAGCGTGAGATAGGAAACAATGATGATGCCGACGTTGAGCAGAACCAGGTGTGTGATGCTCAACGAGATTGGCACATAGGGCATGTAATAGGCCGAAGGGTCTAGCCGCACGATGTGACAGTAGCGTTGCAACAAGGCCAACCCGATGCCGATGACATTGCCGATGATGAGCGCCTTGATGATGAGTTTTCCGGTCAGGTAGATAAAGATGCGGCGAATGGAACCATTGGTGGCCCCGAGTGCCTTGAAATTGCCGATGACGCGGATGCGCTCGAGCACGATCATCAACATGGCCGAGATGAGCGTGAAGGCTGCTACAATCATCATCAGGGTCAGAATGATGACCACGTTCATGTCCAGCATCTGCAGCCAAGCGAAAAACGGCAGGTTGTTCTGATGAGTGGTGGTGACGATGAAAAGGTTAGTGCTCTCGTGCTGCACCGTGCTTTCGGCAAGCAGTGAATAAAGCCTGTAGCCGTCGGTTTCCAGGTCGCTGGTGTTCTTCATGTTGACTGCCACATGGGTGCCCGTGTCGCCGTGCCAACCGTTCACCTGTTGAACGACGCTTGCCCCTCCCACGATATAGGCATTGTCAAAGGCTTCGAGATCGGTCTCGAAAACACCGCTGACGGTCATGTTTCTCACCTTGATTTTGTTGTCGATGAAATAGGTGAGCACCTTGTCGCCGGCATGGAGTTTGAGCCGGTCGGCAACGATTGACGAGATAGCGATTTGAAGGGAAGATGTGGTGTCGCTCACATTGGGAATATCCCCTTCAATCATTTTGGACTTGAGATATCTGAAATCATAGCCATGATCCACGCCACGCATGATGATTCCCATGAAATCCTCATCGGTCTTGAGGATTGCGCTCTTGTCGGCAATGAGGCTCACACTCTCGACAAGAGGTGCGAAATCATTGTCACTGGCTATTGCCTCGCGAATTTCTCGGCCATTGACAGTGGAATAGTTGTCATCAATGCCCAGAGCGGCGTTGGTGACTCTGAGGTGGGCATCAAGATGCATGATTTTGCCCGAAATCTCTCCTTTGAATCCCAAGACGATGGCAATCGATAGAATCATCACGACTACAGCAAGCACGATGCCCGTGAGGGCCACGGTAAGGCTCGGCGAACCCTCGTTACGTTCGTTGTTGAGCGTCATGCGCCGTGCTATGTACAGTTCGTGATTCATTGGCGGCAAAGGTACGAAAAAGTTTCGGTAGTGACACAAAATTTTGTATCTCATGTTTTTTGTGTTACCTTTGTAGGGGAAATAAACTCAAGATTGACATGAAGAGATTGATGCTTTTTTTTGCGGCGGCAGTGGCCTTGTCACTTGCCGTGCAGGGTGGGGTGGTCAAGTTGGCCATCCTGAGCGATGTGCATGTGACTCCTGGTAACGCTAACGAGGGAAAATTGCGTGAGGCGGTGGCCGAGATAAACGCTACCGACGTGGATGCTGTGATGTTGACAGGTGACCTCACTAATGAGGGCAGTGATGAACAGTTGACCAACATCAAAACCATCCTCGACGAGGTTTCCCATCCTTTTTACATCATTCCCGGCAATCACGAGAATAATTGGAGTCAGAGCGCCTGCAAGACCTTCAACGACCTGTGGGGGAGCGACCGCTTTGTCTTCACAATTGATCAACTGGTGGTTGTGGGTATGAACTGTGGCCCGTTCATGAAGATGGGCGACGGCCACATCAAGCAGGAGGATTTGCTTTGGCTCGACAGCACCCTGAACGTTATGGTCAAGCCCGGCATGCGTGTGCTAAGTGTGAATCACTATCCCATCCTCGATGATTTGGACAATTACCGCGCTTATGTCGATATCCTCAAGAAGTATCCTGTCATCACCCATCAGTGCGGCCATTACCACAGTTGGCGCCTGTATGAGACCGACGGCATCAACGGCCTGATGGTGCGTGCCCTGGACATGGGCGGCGGCAACTACGGCTACACGCTGATGACCGTTGACTTGGATCGTCAGTGGATTTATGTCTATAATAAGGTAATCGGCAAGAATCCCGAACAGATTTATGCTTACCACATCAATCTGGACTACTACACTCCCGTCACGGCACAAGAGCCCCATGCGGTACCTGCCGGATTTGAAGTGAAGCGCATTGTGGCCGACAATGCTTCGATTTTCACCCGCGTGGGTGTGGATAACAAGTGTCTTTATTTTGGTAACTCGTTGGGCTATTGCAAGGCAGTGGACAAGCAGACTGGGGCTTTGCGTTGGCAATACAAGACGGGTGCGATGCTCTTCTCGCGCCCTGCCGTGAGCGATAAGTACGTTGTCTTGCCCACGAGCGACAAGCGCCTGATTTGGCTTGACAAGAAGTCTGGCAATGCTAAGTGGCAGTATGATGCTGCCGGACCTTATGTCGCTGACGGTGTCCTGCGCGATGGAGTGCTCTATCAGGGCGGATTCAAGACTCTCCAGGCTTGGGACGTGAAACGGCACAAATTGCTTTGGCAGTACAACGACATCAACAACTACTGCCAGGCAGCCCCTGTTGTTGATGGCAGTGACGTCATCTTCGGCGCTTGGGACACCTATCTGCGTTCTCTGGACCGCCGCACGGGAGCCTTGCGTTGGCAGTGGAACAATGAGCGAAACGTCAACCTCTATAGTCCTGGCAATGTGGTGCCTGTGGTGACTCCCGATCGCGTGGTTATTGTCGCTCCTGACCGTTTCTCCACTGCCCTCGATCGACGCACAGGCCAACAATTGTGGCGTGAGAAAAACGACAACAAAGTGCGTGAGAGTCTGGGACACAGTGCCGACGGCAAAGTCGCTTATGCCAAGACGATGGACGGCACACTCGTCGCCATGAGCACCGGTGGACAGTACGAACACTTGTGGACTGTGGACTTGGGCTTTGGCTATGAGCATGCTCCCTGTATTGTGTTGGAACATGACGGATACATCTATTGTGGTTCGCGCCGCGGCATGCTGGCCGTGGTCAATGCCGATACACATGAGTTGTTCTTCACCTATAAGCTTGGCTCTAGTGAAATCAACGGTTTTGAAGTCGATGAGCAAGGTAATGTCTTCTGCTCACTGATTGAAGGCACCATCTGGAGAATCAGTCATTGATGGTTTCATTGTAATACAAGGGCGCCTTGAACGCTCAGGTCATGATAGGGAATCTGCAGACTGTCGCACTCGCTGCGCAGTGTGGCTGCATCGTGAAGGGCCCCTGAGATGACCAGTTGGTCAAATCGGTATAATTCTTTCAGTTTCGCTGATGTGCCATGAAAGCGCTTGGTCACGAGAACAAGATCGAGCGCCAGTGGCTTATCTGTGTGCATCCGTTTCCACTTGCCACTGCCCACGGCCATTAAGCGCTGTCCCATCAGGTGAGCATAGGGCGGTTTGAACAGGGCACCGTCGGCTCTTAAACTGTCGCCTGTAGCGATGAATTGCAGTTTGTCAATGCTGTGTCGCGCCAAGAACCCGGAATAATAGCGTGAAAAGGCAGCAGAATCGGGCTCTTCATCATCAGGAGTCCAAACATAAGCCATGTCCCCTGAGTAATATAAAACCGGTGTAGAGGAGAATGAATTGAAGATGACGATGCCTTGCCGTGGCGTGCGGGCATCCACCCAGACTGAATGGGTCAATAGAATGACCAGTGCCGCACCTGCCGCCAGCAGATAGCGGAACTCACGGCGATAGAGCCAAACGGCAACAAATGTCATGATCGCAAACCAGACAATCACACCAAACGTGCTCACATAGACCCCGTTCACATGTGAAAGCGGCATGCTGTTGACCGCGCCAGTCGCCCAACGGATATAGCGATAGATAATGTTGACTGACCAATCGAGTGCGGCCCAGTGCATGCCGGCAGCCGTTACCAGCAGGAAAAGTGCGCCCAGGACCATGAACACGGGCAAAACAGGCAAAATCATCAGGTTGGAGACGACTGACAAGAACGAGATGGTGTGGAAGTAGTGGGCTGTCAGTGCGATGGTGGACAACATGGCAACCAGCGAGGTGATAATGGTAGTGGCGAAGTAACTGCAAATCCTGGGACTGTCCTTGAGCGATTCGGGATGTTGGGCTAGCATGAGAACAGCGGCCACCGTGATGAAACTCAACTGGAATCCCACTTGATAAAGCGCCGATGGCGTGAAGATGAGGATAATCAACGCTGCTATGCCCAACGCGTTCAAGGAAACCGATCGCCTGTAGAAGATGACAGAGGCAAATACAAATCCGATCATGATTGTAGCGCGAACAACACTTGGGGACAATCCTGTGAAGAAGGCAAATAACGCAATGGCAGCCAGTGTGATGACAAGACGCAGTTTCTTGAGGCGAAGGTAATCCAGCGGAAAGAGCAACCACCATATGATGAGAGCGATGAATCCCACATGAAGGCCACTCAATGCCAACACATGGGCTACGCCTGCAGCCGAGAACTCTTGCCGAGTCGATTTGTCAATCAGGCTGCTGTCGCCCAGCAGCAGAGCAACGAGGAACTGTTGTGCGCCAGATGAGAGGCTTGAGTTGAAGACCATAAGCCGCAGTCTGTGCCTGACCTCTGCCATGCGGGAAGTGAAAGATGAGCGGTGCCCGATGACTGTGACTTGTTTGACGGGCAGATGCTGCTGGTAGCGAATACTCTTGTTGTCAAGCAGATATCGGGCATAGTCCATCTCGTCAGGATTACCCATCTTGCTGACCTCAATGAGGTTGGCCTGCCAAGCAACAACGTCGCCCGCTCGCAGGTTATAGTCACAGCCACGTGTAGAGACGAAAACCCTGCATGGCGGTAATTCCTTATCAGTTATCTCAATGAAAAGGCGGGTCGAAAAATCAGTGAAACTCAAGTCCGAAATCACTCCTGTGAGGATCCTACCTGATTTTTGTTCATCGGTGAGATGTGGCGGGCAGTGAATCATCGCCGCAATCCACCCTAGCGTTAAAGCGCTCGTTGCGAGTGGAATAATAAAGTATTGTCGCCATCGCAACCGTCTGGCGGGAGATTTTGAGAGGAATTCAAGTGTCAGATAGGCTGCTGCCGAACCAATCAAGATTGTCAGTGGTGCCCACCAGCAATGCCACAACCGGTGTAAAACAATGCCCATAATAAAGGGCACAAGGATGCGTAATACCGGTATTGAGGAAGGCAACGCGTTCATCACCGTTAATGAAGAAAGCAGGGATCAATCATCGGTCATTGTCCAGATCTCGTAAGAGTCAAAGGCTTGCAACAGCAACATCTCGATACCGTTTTTGGTCTTGGCGCCATAACGTGCGGAATTCTTCATGAACAGCGTCTCCTCGGGATTATAGATGAGGTCATAACAAAAGTGGTCCTTGGTCAAGAAACGGTAGGGGAAGTCAGGGCATTGGTCATCGTCGGGATATTTGCCCAGAGGGGTGGCATTGATGATGATGCTGTATTTTGCAACCATCGCGCGAGTGATTTCCTCATAGATGAGTGTGTGCTCTGACTTGCGACGGGAAACTAACTGAACGTTGATGCCGTTGCGCCGCAGGGCCGCCGAAACCGCCTTGGCAGCACCTCCGGTTCCAAGCACCATGGCGCTGTCACGTTGCGGGGTGATGATACCGTCAAGCGTCTTCTCAAACCCTGCCACATCGCTGTTATAGCCCTTGAGGTGGAGCGTGTCAGGCGCTCCCTTGTCGCGGATGAAGCGGATAACATTTACCGCGCCGATATCGCGAGCGTCCTCATCTAGGGAATCCAGATAGGGGATGACTGCCTCCTTGTAGGGCGCCGTGACGTTCAATCCATTCAGGTTGGGGTACTCGGCTATGACCTCCATGAGTTGTCCGATGTCCTGAATCTCGAAATTGATGTATTGTGCGTCGATGCCCTCGGCCATGAACTTCTGGTTAAAGAAGTCCTGGGAGAAAGAATGCACCAGCGGAAAGCCGATGAGGCCATAGATGTGTTTGAAAGCATGTGGAGATTTCATTTCTTTCAGTTTTTTGGGGGAGGCGGCAGCCTCGCGGATTTCTGGAAAACCTGTAACTCGCTGCAAAAATAGTGACAATTATCAGAATTATGACCGAAAATGGCGTTTTTTTTAAGGTAAAAGATGTCAAGTGAGGCTTTCTAGTGCTTAAAATACCGTAAAAATTGAAAAAAAGACCGCTCACTTACAGAACAAATTAGTAACTTTGCCGTTTATAATCATGTAACGATTGAATAAGAATGATGAAGAAGATATTCACCAAGAACGTCAAGATAGGGCTCACCGTGCTATTGGGTCTGGTGTTGCTTTATTGGGGCATCAACTACTTGAAGGGCATAAATCTGCTCAAACCTGCCAACTATTATTATACCGAGGTGGAGAGCACCGAGGGCCTGTTGCAAGCCGCACCGATTACTGTAAACGGATTCCAGGTGGGTCAAGTGCGCGAGATCAACTATGACTACAGCAAGAACAAGATTACCTTGATGTTGACTATGAACAAGGAGATGAAGGTTCCCGAGGGTAGCACCATCAGTCTGGTGTCTGGATTGCTCGGAGGTGCCTCGCTCGAGTTGAACCTGGGTAGTGGACCTGCCATGAAGTCGGGAAGTCAGATCCCCTTGAGCGCAACTCCCGGCTTGATGGACCATGTCAAGGACAATGTGATGCCCATGGTCACCGACATGCTCCCGAAGGTGGATTCCATCATCAACAACGTGAATGGGCTGACCGGGGATCCTGCACTTGCCGCTGCGCTGATGCGACTGGATGCCATCACGAGGCAAATTCAGATAAGTGCACAACAGTTGACAGTGCTCATGAACGGCTTGAACCACAGTGTGCCCGGAGTAATGAATAACGTGAATGGCATCACCAATAATTTGACTGGAGCCACCGGCAACCTTACTGATTTCTCAGAGTCACTCAAGCAGATGCCTCTTGACTCGACCATCAACACGCTGAATGCCACACTCGCCAATCTGCAGGCCTTGAGTGAACAACTCAACGACAAGAACTCCACTCTGGGCAAGGTAATGAATGACCGAGAACTGTATGACAACGCCAATCACGCCATCGCTAGTCTGGACTCGTTGTTGATCGACATCAAGGCGCATCCCAAACGATATATAAATGTGAAAGTCTTCTAATGGGATGCTAACCACTTCACTGTCAATCCGAGCAGGTGGCACAAGCCACAAAAACCGGCTCGGGAAACAGGCAAAAAAACTCTATTTGGACTCATTCTAAATAGAGTTTTTTTTGAAAATTATGGTTTTCGGGATTTGCAAAATCAAACCCTTGCAATAACAGCCATTTGCGAGTTTAGTAATCGAAATAGCTAAAAAGAGGAATAATCGTAAGATGCTGATTATTAGTGCAAAAAACAAATCGCATTGTCTGAAATTGTCAAAATTGAGCAACTGGAATGTAACCCTTTGTATTTCAATAATGTTACACTTGAAATGAATTTTCCAAATTTTTTGAGCACTTTTTTTAAAGAAAATATTGGCCGAAATTTGTACTGCTAAAAGCACGATTTAAAACAACCATTACTAATAAGACATAAGAGTAAAATGATTAGCGTTACACAACAGTGGAACCGTTGCCTTGCCGTCATTAAGGCCAACCTGCCAGCCGAACAGTTTGATGTTTGGTTCGCTCCCATTGTTGCCGTTGATTATGACCATGAAAACAGTCGTGTGACGCTCCGGGTGCCCTCGCGCTTCTTTGCTGAGCAGATTGAGGGACGATATATCAGCATCCTGTCGATGGCCTTGAAAGAGGTCTTCGGGGAGAATGTCAAGCTCACCTATAAATTTAATGTGGTAGGGCACGACGACAGCAGTGCCGTCGAACTGGCACGCGACAACTCGAGTGCGAAGCTCAAGCAGGAGCTCAAGATCCGCAAGCCTCGTGTCGCCAACCCGTTTGAGCAGGATGACACCCTTGATGACATCGACCCGCAGCTCAACCCCAGATACACCTTCGAGAATTATTGCAGCAGCATGAGCAACAAGCTCGCGCTGAGCATCGGCCAAGCCATCGCCGAGCATCCTGAGGTCAAGACCTACAATCCCCTGTTTGTCTTCGGCACGACCGGTGTGGGCAAGACACACCTCTTGCAGGCTATAGGAATCAAGCTAAAGGAGAATAATCCCCGCATGCGGGTGCTTTATGTCTCATCGAGGGTCTTTGAGAGCCAATACACGACTGCTCGCATTCAAAACAAGATCAACGACTTCATAAATTTCTACCAGAGTATTGATGTGCTCTTGCTTGACGATATCCAGTTCTTTGCTGGCAACAAGCCGGGCACGCAGAACACGTTCTTCCACATCTTCAACCACCTGCATCAGCATCAGCGCCAGCTGGTGATGTCGAGCGATTGCCGTCCGAGTGAGCTCGATGGCATGGAGACCCGACTGCTGTCTCGCTTCAAGTGGGGCATGACGGTTGAGTTGGAGAAACCCGACTATGAACTTCGTCGCAAGTTCCTTGCTATGAAGGCTGCTCAAGACGGGCTCAACATCAGCGAAGAGGTGCTGGACTATATTGCGACCAACGTCAGCGAGAGCGTTCGCGAACTGGAGGGCGTCATGGTTGCCTTGCTGGCACACGCTACAATGCTTAATCAAGACATCACGATTGATTTGGCCCGCAGCATCATTGGCAACACTGTCAAAGTGAGTCAGAAACAATTGACCTTTGAGTCGATTGCCGAGACTGTTGCCGATTACTACAACCTGTCAACAGAACTGATTTATGGAAAGTCGCGCAAGCGCGAGATCAGTGACGCCCGTCAATTGGTGATGTATCTTGCCAAGAAGGAGGCCCAGATGTCATCCCCAAGCATCGGCGCCAAACTGGACCGTACCCATGCCACTGTGTTGCATGCCTGCATCCAGATTGAGCAACGCATGTCGATTGAAAAAGATTTCTCACGTGAAGTACAGGCGATTACTGCCAGCCTGACTCAATAGCTTTAGTCAAGAAAATCGAGAATTGGGGGTGGACTTGCGGCTGCGGGTTCACCCTTAATCAATTGATGCCGGTTTGCATCCGACTCCTTTGTTGTAAGCATTATAGCAATTGCAGGGCAATGTGGGCACATGCTTCGGCATCGGCCAGGGCATGGTGATGATTACGGAGGTCGAATCCGCAGTAGGCGGCAACAGTGTCCAGTTTGTGATTTGGCAAGTGTTTGAGAAGCCGCCGGGCGGCAATGCAGGTACAGTAGAAATCATAGTCCGGATAATCCATCTGGTAACAGCGGAAAACCGCTTTCAGACAGTTCTCGTCGAAGGCCTTGTTGTGAGCAACAAGAGGCAGCCCGTCGATGAGCGGTTCAATCTGTGCCCAAACGTAGGGAAATACTGGGGCGTTATCAGTATCGTCGTGTCCTAGACCGTGAACACGCTGGCACCAGTAGCTGTAGTAATTGGGTTCGGGTTGGATGAGAGAGTAGAATGAATCCACGATTTCTCCTTCTCTCACAACGACCACTCCTACTGAGCAAACGCTGGTGCGTTCTCTGTTGGCGGTCTCGAAGTCTATGGCTGCGAAGTTTTGCATATCATTTATAATGTGTTACCATGAAAGGAAGCATGCCATGAGCCTAGTCGTTGTAGATACTGCTCATGCTCCGGGTCATGCTGGCAATGATGGAGCGCAACGAGGCGGGTTCAAGCACTTCAATTTCATCACCCATCGAGAGAAGCTCCATCAAGAAGTCGTACTCGGGACACAGGTGATAAGTGAACGTGCTGTATTTCAATGTCCTGTCAACTTCCTGCTGGGAATGGTGCAGGGGTAGGGAACGCAGATAATTGGCCTGTGTCGCCTTTGCACGGATTTTGATGTCCTTGGAAGTCTCACTGCCCATCATCACCCCGTAATTGTTCTTGAAGAAAACCGTTGGAGAAAAGTCGGCCGGTATCTCGAAAGTCGCATTTTGCCTTTCAATGCCGATGATGCGGTCAAGCGCATAGGTGCGGATGGCATGCCGCGTAGTGCTGAAGGCGACCATATACCAGCGCTGCTTGAACAATTTGACACAATAGGGATGAACATCATAGGTGCTGGGACTGTCGTGCCAAAACCCCTGATAGGTAATGGTGATGACATGATTATCCTTCATGGCATCTAACACCTCGGGCAGATAGTGCTGACCAGACGGCACATTCTCCAGCAAGATGCGATCCTTGAGCGTGATATTGTGCATCAGTAGCTGGCTGACACCAATTGTGTCGATGAGCCAGTTGCTCAAGTCATGGCCATGAAGCACCTCGGGGTTGGCGATATAATAGCGGTATCCGCCACGGCGCTTGCACTCGATTTCCACATTGAACTGCTGGTTGATAGCAATGCGCCACTTGTGGAACGTGCGAGGCAGCAGCTCTAAGCCCTCGCTCAGATACAGGTTGTCCTTGCGTATCCATTCCTGGTTGATTTCTTTGAACGTCAATCCCGTGTCTCCGGCTTTGCGGACCGTATTCATGAGCCAGACATACTTGTCGATGATTCTTGCCATGAGTCTCTGATGTTGATAATTAAAGTGCAAATATAGTGAAAACATGTGAATTTTCGGGTCACATGTTTGAAAAATGAAGAAAAAAACGGGATAAAGAGAGGTCATTTTAAACATTTTATCTTCAGCGGAGTCAAAAAGTGCGCAAATCCCGCCGTGGATTAAAAAATAATGAGTATTTTTGTAGGTTAAACCTAATGTCGTGGCATTCGTGCTAGCCTGGGGCGGAAAGATAGCCTGCAGTGCGGTGCCCGTAACAGATTTAAAACGTAAAAATACAAATGGACAACGATCGAATTTTAGAGATCAACATTGAGAACGAAATGAAGTCCAGCTACATCGATTATTCGATGTCGGTCATCGTTTCGCGTGCACTACCCGACGTGCGCGACGGCTTTAAGCCCGTGCACCGCAGG
>JAEEGL017424223.1_pt1 | contig 19349 bp, 18 predicted proteins | sample 9134231 | NCBI WGS metagenome assembly JAEEGL01 (sample SAMN16246548, study PRJNA631951) | gut metagenome | biome: gut microbiome; feature: rumen; material: fiber-attached | host: Bos | place: Iran: Karaj | collected 2018-10
ACCAGGCTCACATAATGCTTTTGTTGCTTATGCTCCTCCTGAGCAGCAGCAATAGTCTGAAACGTCTCGTTCAATCCGCTGACGGCCTCTTCCTCAATTCTACTCATCGACCCACTCTCATCAATGATGATAAGATTATACACCTTCTGCTCCTCAGTCGCTTTCTTTTTGTTTCCACCACAGGCGCATATTGCGAAACATATCACAAATGCACATATAAGTTTCATTTTCTCCATAACAGTTTTTTGTTTGCAAAATTAGCATTATTATTCACCTCAACCAAGCAAATTCTTCTCACAAGCCTTGTGAATTTGGCAATTTACATTTCCATACCACATTGGCTCGTACCAGATCTATCTTCTTAATCTCACCTCTTTTCCCTGAAATGGAATAGTACCTTGCTACGCTTTGGGGCAGCAAACCAGAAAATGCCTTTCTGATTCTGGCACATTTCTCGTTAATGGAGTTCAGCGTTGGGTTCGTCACATCTTCTATGCTCTGTAACACCCTATCAGTCAGTCCTGCAGGACGCAGCAGCAGATATAGTTGTGTCAGCTCTTTCCTGTAGTCGGAAAGGCACTTCAGCACGATTCCTTCAGGATGTGAGAGGAACAGCAGATACACAGCTTTTACCAAAGGCTCCATCTTCACCTCTGTATCTTTGCCATCTGCCAATACGACTTCGTATTTTTCTGTTACCACTAACTGAGGAAACAGTTCTTCCTCGTTCATCGCTGCAACTATTTCCGCCTCCTCAACCCCATACGCTTTCAGTTTGCGTACTTTCTCCTTCACTTCGTCCAAAAGAATGGAGCAATGGAACTGCTCCAATTCTTTTAAGATCATACCCTTTACATCCTTCTCCATAGTTCTTCTGATTTAAAAACCCATCGCGTCCATCATTGCATCATAATCCCAGGGGTTACTTGGCATTTCGCCATACATCCCATCCGTCAGAGCATCCCAGGAATCTTCTTCGGTCCACTCATAGCCACCTTCATCGTAGCTCTCACACTCGTAATCATCATCATACTCTTCATAAGAGTCATCAAATAAATCTCTTGCCATAATTATTCTGTTTTAATTGTTAATACTATGCTGCTTTGTTCACTATCAGACTTTCTGAAGTCTGGTCCATAAGACTCTTCTTCAATTTCAACTGGTTTTCTACAATCAATTCGTAATCACATTTGGTTTCACCCATTTTTATTGTCAACACGAACAACTCAAGGAAAGCCAAGAAGCAGAACAGGATTACGTAAAACGCTAACGATACCCAACTATTTGACACAACTTTCAGTGTCGCTTCCAATTCTTCGATAAAGCCAACAGGTCGAGCGTGAACCTCATCCGTTACTTTACCTGCAATCTCCTTTTTATCCTGACGAAGTTGTTCCAACTGATTTTGATACAACAGTATCTGATCATTATTTGCTTTTAGCTGACCTGTCAGAGGATTAGGAATGTTGACAATATCCGTCGAGCGATTTTTTACTTTTTTCGGATTCCCGTTCTCATCCAGTCCGATGGTCTGTTCCGTTGTTGTCACATTTACGCTCTTAATGGTAGGATTCTTAGCCAACTCTTCACCCAATTTGATCGTTGCTTTACTCAGAGAGTCCATGTCGTGGGTTATTCTTTGTATATCACTTTCAAAAACCGCCAGACGTTTAAGTGTCGTTTCCTGGATTACATCTTCACGACGTTCATTGATAGTCTGCTGGATATCATTGCTGAAAATAATCTGGTCGATAATACATGAGCCTAAGATTGCCATGCACAATGCCAACAGGACTCTCATCGAACTCATCAGGCGTGCTTTACCTACTGTCAGGATGATAACACGTTCTACGCAAAGAACAATGAACATAAATGCCAGTGACACGCAAACCTTCAAAGCAATTGATTCGATATTAATATACCTGTCTGCAAAGCAGTAGCCTATAGTCCCCCACATCACCATCATAATGCAGATAGCCGACAATAGTTTTCTAAACTGGCGATGACTAGCCTCACCGCATTCTTTCAAAATGTTCTTATCCCAACCAATGAGAAAACACCCAATATTTGTCAAAGTATTCATAGTCGTATTATTTTTCGTTGTTATTAATAAAGTTCTGTGTAAGTGCGGTTATTCCCTTCAAGAAGCCTCTGCGATATGACTCTATCATTGTGGTCATCTTAGGATCATTGGCGTCAAGCTGTTCTTGCATTTCGCTAATTTCCTGAAGATGCTCCTCGTACGTCTCTCGGAGTGCTTCAAGATTTGAGACAGAGCCAAGAGCCAGAGCCAGGCGAGCGTTACCTATCTTCACATCCACTTCTCTGATATTTTTCTTGTAACAAAGGATAATTCGCCTGAAAAGCATTTCCAAATCATTACGGATAATCTTTTCCTTAGCATCACGATAGCTGATATCAGAGTTAACAAGTGCATCTTGGAATCCTTCTTCCTCAAAGTTCTTGTGGATGAAATTAAAAATAACATCGATTGGCATTCCGGTACCCCACTTAATAGTGATGATTTTCTGCTTGCCTTCATCCTCCTTCTCTTTGTCGAGAGGTACATTGTTTTCATTCTCAACGTCCTGAGAATCTGTTGCCACGGGTACAACGTCGCTGTTTGCGACCTGTTTTGTACTGAATAATCTAAAAAGTGCCATAATTGTATTGTTTTAATTGTTTATATTGTTGTCTTATCCCTTCAGTTCATCACAACTAATTGTAATGTCAAAAGTTTCATTAGTGGAACGATTGTAATATCTGAAAACCATATCCCTATTAGAAGTAACCATCCTACGAGCCTGGACGCTATTCTTGTTGATACTTGACATGATATTTTTCTCAAGCATGTTTACATCGAAGCCGTTAGGTTCTTTTTTCAATTCATACTCGTAGATGTATGAATCTTTGGTTACTTCAGAACTTACCCAGGTCGTAACATAATCTATCTTCTTAGGACAAAGCAGAGATTGATATTTTGCTATCAGTTCAAGGTACTCGTCATCACTTACGTTTTCGTCCATCTCCTCAGACAAGATAATTTCCAACTCTCTTTCTGTGAACTTTTCCAGAATAGCATCAATGTCTACTGGGTCATTGAAGAACAGTAAAGAAATTACAGTCAGGATAATCACCAGTCCTAAACCAAAAACCAACGAGATTGCAGAAAAGAAGAAGATGATAAACCAGAACTTCTTGAATAATCTCTTGACGTGTAAAAAAACTCTTCTCATTTTGTTTAATGTTTAAATTGTTATTATTTTGTTGCTTATTTGCCCTTTAATACTCAAAAAAACAAAAAGGTAACCGCTGTATCAATTATTTTTTGTATATTTGCCGAAAAATATGGTGTCGATGCGTAAATTACTACTGATAACAGGCCTGTTTTTCTTGATGGCAATTGCTGGGAATGCCCAGCGAAAAAGGGCTTTCATGGTGGGAATCTCCCATTATGACACTGCTTTGACTGTTTATCAGTGGAATAACATCAATGGCGTTGAAGATATTAACTTGCTTAGTCCTATTTTGAAAAAACAAGGTTGTGATTTGACCACGTTGTTAGATGAAGAAGCCACCTATGAAAACATCACTCGCCAATTGACTACATTTACAAATAAAACCAAGAAAGGCGATATTGTTTATCTCCATTTCTCTACTCATGGACAACCAGTGGAAGACCTCAATGGTGATGAAGAAGATGGATGGGATGAAGCTATTGTTCCCATTGATGCATATAAACTATATAAAAAAGGTGTCTATGAGGGAAAGAAACATCTCCTTGATGACCAACTTAACCAATATGTCAAGAAACTGCGAGCACAGATTGGCCCTAACGGATTCCTCTATGTAGTAATTGATGCCTGCCATGCAGGTACTTCCTCGCGTGCCAATGACGAAATCGTAAGGGGAACTAAGGTCGGTTTTACATATAATAACAAGATTTTTAAGCCTTCTTCTGCCAAAAAGTCCCACTACAAGATTACAAATACGCCAAAACAATCAAATGTGTTATTCATCGAGGCTTGTCGTCCAGATCAAGTAAATACGGAAATAAAGGTTGGAGATAAAAGATATGGTCCTCTATCATATAATATTGCTCAAACGCTTTCTGCGAAAGCACTATCGGTAGACGCTGAAGGGTTTATGAAAAGTCTCAAGAGCACCATCATGAATGGAGGCCACTGGCCCAATAATCAGAACATGGTGACTGAAGCGAGTTTTTGATATGGCGAAGGAAGTATCACTAAATAATCAAGAGCTGAATTCTTTTCTCTCAGGCGAGAAGGGAAAGGTACAGTCATATCTGAGGAATAGATTTGCTATATCAGATGATGACCTTGACGATATCTTCCAAGAGGCATCAACTGCTTTATTCCTTAATGTCCGTGATGGCAAATTAACCAGCTTGACAGGATCGTTAGGTACTTATTTTATGAAAGTCTGTATTAATCAGACTCTTAAATTCCTTGGCAAGCATCAAAAATCAGTTCCTCTTCTTAATGAAGGTTCTATTACAAATCCCAATGCCATACGCAATGATAAAATCGATGAGCTATATAGTATCTGTATAGACACAGAAGAAGAGGACAGAAAGATTCGTATGGAGAAACTGGTAAATAACATCATTTCTTCCATGACTGATACCTGTAAGAATATTCTTCATGGTTATTATTGGAACGACTATTCTACATCAACAATTGCCGATATCTTCCATTTCTCAGATGCCAATTCTGTAAAGGCCCAGAAATACAAATGCGTGAAGAAGTTCCGCGAGAAATATAACGAATTAAAGGATAAGATTTATGGATAAGCACAACGACATATATTCAGAAACCCTCGACGAGCGAATAGATGCTTTCATTCGTGGCATGATGACAGAGGAAGAAGAAGCCGCTTTCAAACAGGAGATAAAAGAAGATCCAGAGCTGCGCAATCATGTCTTGTCAACATTATCGTTGATAAAGGGTATTCGAGAGCAAGAATCTGAAAAAGAAAAAGCACTTTTTACTTCTAAGGCAACTGACAGGACGCGAACCCTACTCAAATGGGCATGCTCTATTGCTGCCGTCTTTGCCATTTTCTTTGCCTATCAGAAAGACCAACGTTATAACGAGCTATCAAGCATCGTGTCGCCCTACTATACAGAGTATAGCATGGATGACATATCTCGTGGCGATACCGATTCTGCTAAAGTCACCCACCTGTACACCTTATTTAATTATATAAAGGAGCAAAGGAATGTTTCGAGCATCATTGATGAGCTCGAACCAATTTACAATTCCTTTGATTCTGATTTCACATATAATGCTTATGCCAACGATATTGCTTGGAACCTTGCATTGGCATACATTAAAGATAACCAAAAAGAAAAAGCCATCGCTATATTGGACAAACTGGAGAAAGATAATCCTGATACGCCTATCTCAGCTAGGGCAAGTGAACTTAAGAAACAATTGCAGAAATAATTTTTCTGCATTTTTCTTGGAAGTTGGCGAATTATTACGTATATTTGCTGCCGTGAACGAAAGCCGTTCATCTTCTGGAGAGCCTTAGAGCCATGAAGTATATCTAACTCAACTCCAGGAGCCTTAGAGCCACGGAGCCTAAACGAATTTGATAATGATGAAATTAAATCTAATTCTTAAGGCAAACGTGGAGTGGCATTGCAATGACGATGGCAGGTCTAAACGGATAAATATCCTTTCACTGCTTGCAGCATTGTTTAGTATAGTAGCATCAGTGCTCACTATTATATGTCACTAAAATGTTAAGGGCGCATCATATGATGCGCCCTTCTTTTAGTTCAATCCATCCAACATAATAAACGATGCCCAGTATTTGGGATCATTATATTTGCCTTTTTTAACCTTCCGGAGATATTTTTGAGCATCTTTAAGTGATTGATGTTTTGTCTTACCACTCATCAGATTTTTGTAAAACTCTACCATCATTATTCTCGTTGCTTCATCATCAACGTTTCTCAAACTCAATAAAAGTGTGTTTACTCCTGCTATTTTAAATCCTTTCAGAAATCCTAATATGCTATCGTCTTCTCCATATTCACCTAAAGCTGTATTACATGCCGAAAGTACCACAAGGTCCACTTTTTGTAAATTCATTTTAGAAACATCCAAAGCAGTAATTATTCCATCCTCATTACTATCAACATCCAATCTTTGGGGTAACCTGTTTCCTTTGGATAAAACAAAGAACGAATGGCTTAAAGCTTTATCTTGATAAAAAGACATTCCATTTTCATCTTTTTCCAAGAAAGACAGATTGTTGTTCTTTATCTCACTATCTATCATTTCTGCTTTTATATAACCACCATGTGAAGATATATGTATTATATCTATTTCCTGGTTCGATAGGCTCCTAAACGATTTTTCTGTCCCCATCTCATCAACATACAATCTGAAATCTATGTCATTGTTTTTTAAGCATCTTGATATCTCAGAAACTTCGTTAGAAGTATTATACAAAACCTCGAAACCACTTCTGTTTTTCCCTCTTGGAGATAAAGTACCTGTTTCGTTATATGTGAGTCCACCATAGAGAACTGCTTTCCTGTACTTTGGGGGATTGTTTGCTTCCGTAAGTAGTTTAGTAGATGACACTCTGTAAAAATTATAAATATCACCAGAGTCTATAGAATTATTATATGGCAGATATTCAATACCAATGATATTTAAAATATTTGTTGGAGAAAAATATACATTATGAGCATTTTTCATTTCTTTTTCCAGATTTCTCCATATCATGGTGCCTATTTTGAAATCTTTATCTGCTTGAGATGTTGCAACCATCATTGAGTCTTCAAATTGTTGTACATCAAATAACTCAATTAGATGGGGAGCATCATACTCACTTCTTATAGTTAATGCGTAGAAGACTTCGGTAGTATCATTGACAAAATTTGTTGGCGAAATGAATTCTATTGCAATTTCGTCGTCTCTTAGGTTCTCTTGTATTTGTTTCCATGTGCAATTTTTAGATATGCCACTTTTTGTAACTATCCCTTTATATTGCAGTACTAGATTATAAAGGTCTGACATAGAGGCTTTATTTTTTACTTTCGTTAAAAAAAACATATATTCACCAAGTAGATGATTTATGTTTTGCATTTGTAAATATAAGTATTTGTCATCTGTTTGCATTGTTTCCATTTTTTGCAGATGATCAGATTTGCATAATTCCCATGCTTGTTTGAAATATTTTATAGCATTAACATAATCATCTATTCCTGCATATGAAACCCCCAGATTACTTAATAGAGCACTATACTCAGGTGTAACATTTCCAATAGCTTCAATTGCTTCTTCCCCATATTTAATCGCTTTATCATAGACCTTGTTATACGCATAGTATTGAGACAAATTATTTAAGGAGATGATATAGTCAGAACTTTTACACCCAAATAATGCCTTACATATTTTCATAACTTGAGTCTCATAATATATGGCCTTATTATAATTTTTAGCGGAATAAAAGAATTCGGACTTTTTATTCAAAAGATCCAGTTGATGGAAACCATATTTTACGTATTCCTGCTCATTCTCTTCTTTTAAACTGATACCATACACATTAAAAGCTACATTATTACTATCCTCTATTAAATTCAACTTACCTAGGTTATGAATAGGTGGGAAAGAAAGTATAACACTACAACACTCTGCATATTTATGTATTCGTTTGTTGGGACTAAATGGAACCCCTTTAGTATTTATAATATTAAACTTTTCTCCTGTCGAAACAATCTCAATAGACGTATTTGGGGAGATGTTTGTCCACGAATTATCATCAACACGGAAAGTACAATAAACGATAGTAGAATCAGGAGTAACCCCAATACTATCAATATGAAAAAAAGGAACATCCGATTTCTCAAATACTGGATTTTTAATTGTTCTTCCTATACAATTAATGCCCCATGTTAGAAAAGCAATTATGATTATAAGTAATTTCATTTTTCTTCAGTTAATTGAGAATTATCAGTTTAAACCATCCAACAAGATAAACGAAGCCCAGTATTTAGGATTATCATATTTCCCATTTTCGACCTTTCGCAATTGTTGCTGGGCCTCTTTGAGAGATTGATGCTTGTTTTTACCATTCATCATATTCCGATAGAACTCAACCATCAGAATTCTAGTTGCGTCATCATTCACTTTGTCCAAGCTCATGAGTATTGTCTTTGCACCGGCTTTCTTAAATCCTCTTTGCAAGCCAAACACCCCTTCTCCAGAGATGATATCCCCTAATCCTGTTTGACAGGCAGAAAGTACGACTAGATCAAGGCCTCGTAAATCTAACAATGATATTTCTTGCGCTGTCAAAATACCATCTTCTTCTCCGTCAGGAATCTGCTCATGGTGAATTGCATGGTTACAACCAGAAAATAACAATCCGGAACGAGTCATAGCCTTGTCCTCTACAGGGCGACCTCCCTTTGGGCCTCCTTCAGTCATCAATTCCATTTCTGAACGAGCTAATTTAGATTTCTCAGCCTCTTTTTCAGTAAGGAAGAAACCATGAGTGGCTATATGCATCAACTTCGGTCTTCTTCCGTCCAGCTGCTTGAATGTTTCTTCGGTGCCATCTATACCATTATAATAAATATAAGGTACATTATGCGTTTTCATATCTTCAGCTATCATGTCTGCCTCTATTCTCGTACCCTCAAGGTAATCAAAAGAGCTCCTCAATGACAATGAATCCACATTGGCGCGACTAAAGGCTAATCTTAAAACAGATTCCCTAGTTGAGACAGAGTCAGTCGAAATCGCGTTTGACTTTTCATCATAATCTAATCCTCCATAAAGAACACTATTCTTTCCTTCGGTTTCATCCTGAATTAAGGCTAATTGTCGGGTAGAAGATAGACGATGAAGTGTGTATACGTCACAAATATTATCTGTCTTGCTGATAGGGAGATATTCGATACCAATCCTGTGCAGTTCCCCCGATGGCACAAAATAGATGTTTCTTATACCTTTAAGTTCTTCTTTCAAAGGCTTCCAGACGAGGTTTGATACATCTGTTTGCGTATAATAGATATCTTCGGGAATAGCTATTAGTTGCTTTTTCTCAAAAAGAGTTACCATACGAGGACTATCATAACCCCTCTTCAGCGTTATAGCAACATATAACGTACTATCTGTGTTTATGATGGGAAAATCAAGAAACTCGATTGCAATATCATTATCTCCAAGATTTCTTTGCACATCCTTCCATTTAATGGTCAGGTTATGTGTGTAGTCACCATAGGCCTTTGAATCCCTGGCTAATTCCATTTCTTGCTTTTGGATGACGTTATTTAAAGAGTCTGCATCTAAGTAACGATCACTTAGCGGCTTCTCTATAAGTTTGTTGTAAATACTGATATTCTTTGACATTGTATCATATTTTTGAATCATTATAGAGTCTCCGCTTTCAAGGATAAGCTTTCTCATCTCGATGCCAGTATTCAGCAATATTCCTTTTGCAAATAAGCAGGTCATGTCATATAGTTCTGATATGGATTCATCGGTTTGACACCTAACAACACAATTGGGTAATATGAAATTAAAGTCATCTGCATATTTCCTTTCCCATATGCTTTTCTGTAACGTTGAAGATAGTCCTGAAAAAATCTTCCTAATATGAGATTGGAGGATTCTTGTGTTTTGTTGGCAGTTTTTGTACGCCTCTGCATAGTTCCCAAAATCAGAATAGTAATTAGCAAGATTTTTCAGTGATAAGGCATATTCAGGATGTTTTATCCCGAACACTTTCTTTCGTATTTCCATCGCCTCATTTGCTAATCGTATCGCTTCTGCATAATTACCAAAATTGGAGTTGATAAGTGCAAGGCTCCCGAGTAATGTGGCATAAGTAGGATGCTCAGTTCCGAGAATTCTTTTGGCGATTTCCATAGCCTCCGTTTCTAATCTTATAGCTTCGGCATAGTTACCCAAATAAGAATAGGATAGCCCAAGGTTGTTTAAAGACCTTGCATACTCAGGATCCTCAGGGCCGAGGAGTGTCTTCCAGATTTTCATGGCCTCTTGGTCTAGTCTTACAGCCTCCGCATAGTTTCCAAGATTCGAATAATAATTTGCAAGGTTTCCGAGTGACGTGGCATAGTCAGGATGTAACTTTCCATATACATTCTTCCATATTTCCATCGCCTCATTCGCTAATCGTATCGCTTCTGCATAATTGCCAAAATTTGAGTTGTAACCAGAAAGATTGTTTAATGACAGGGCATAATCAGGATGTTCCGTTCCATAGTTTTCCTTTATTATTTCCATTGCTTCTGTTCCCAACCGTATAGCCTCTGTGTAGTTTCCAAGTTCAGAATTATAATTTGCAAGGTTGTCAAGTGCTATGGCATAATGAGAATGTTCTATTCCTAAAACATTCTTCCTTATTTCTAGCACCTCAGTTGCTAATCGTAATGCTTCAGCATAATTGCCTAAATATGAATTGCAACCTGCTAACAGATTTAATGAAGACACATAGGCAGGATGGCTTGTGCCAAAAACCTTTTTGTTTATTTCAACGGCATCTTTGCATAATTCATATGCTTTTTCATACCACCCTGTTTCATTGTATAGTCTAGCACAATAACTCAAAGTATTGGCATACCAATAGCTATTTGGTCCTATTTCTTTTTTTTCGAGTGTTGCTGCTTCAAATAATTTGTCTGCAGCCATTCTTTTCTGTCCAGACTCTTCGAATTTGAGTCCTATCCAAACAATAGAATCCGATGAGTGGGTTAACAACTTATCAATTGGCTGCGCCTCAAAGCAATCGTCATATTCTGAGGCAAGTGAATCCATACCCAATCTGTAGTAGCAACACGATACCCACATATTGCCGTATCCAAAATACGGACAATCAGTACCGAAATGGACTGAGATTACAGAGTCTGATTTCAGAAAACAATCTATTGCTGCCGCATATTCTTCTTTATCATAGAATAATTTACCTTTTTTAAAAAAGGACTCTGATTCGGAAATTATTTGTAATGTATCTGTGCTTTGAAAATTCTCACTTGTCAAAGTCTTCTTTCTGTCAGATGAATATGCGAATATAAAATTACATACTATCAACAAAAAAAATGTTGTTCTTAGAATAAGGTTCTTCTGCATACTATTTGATGTTATTGGTTATTATACAAATTGTGCCAACAGTTCTGGTAATTCTTTGTGATTGTCATTGCCATTATACCAAATAACAGACAATCCGAGGTCTGCTAGCATATCCTCTCTTGTTTGAAAATCTTTTTCTATTTTGTTTTTATCATTATAGGCACTCTTCCTTTCTAAAAACACATAGTGTCGTACGGATTTTCCGCTATCTCTTTGTGCTACTTCTAATAGTCTTCTTAGATTTGGGTCATTCATCGATAAGCCTATAAAAAGACAAGTACAACGGGTTAGAGCGTGTAATTGCTCTACATTAGACCAATCAAAGACTTCAGAATATACACGATGGTAGTCATCTTCAGTTAATACTATATCCTCTACAGAACTGTTTTCTCTTTTAGGGAATACGATTCCATGTACATGATACACGGGAAAAGAATTACTATCATCATGATTGTTTTTATAAACAGAAAAGCAGTTCTTTCCTGTTTTTTTAAGACATTCTTCTAATAAAGTATCATAATTGTACGTTATGACACTCCTCAAGTTCTTTTGGTTTATGATTAAATTGCAGATCGTTTTGATAAGATCTGATTCTCCTATATTGCCATTTGGATATAACAATTCCCTAATTCTCTTTATCAATGTTTCTTTGTTAGCATTTATGGATTTCTCTATATATCTCGCTGTTACCAAATTGGAGTAATCCATTGTTTTGAATAAAGTATCAAAATCATTTGGGGTAATGGCTGGGGTATCTTTGAGTAGGTTTCTCAATAATGATTGCCAATCTGGTATTTTAGCAGACGCACTAACACCTGCACCAGTAAATATTACGCTATCATAACGATTAAAATCATTAATAGCTTTTTTCAGGCGGTCTTTTCTAATTTCTTGCCAAGTATTATTAGGTTTTTCCTTCTCCCCTCTAAGTGCCGCATTAACTCCACCTTTACCCGCATTTATTGCATCTTTTGCTTGGGTTACAAAATCTATTGCATTAATAAATCTTATGCGACCAAGTATATTATCGTCTTTTAAACTAAACTTATTTGAATTTATGTAAACTATCAATAAATTATCAACAATACCATCGTCTACTAATAATCTGTAAATTTCTGATTGTTGAATCTCTGTATCATATAGGAGATTATTTCTTATCTCAATTATTGTAGAGCCTTTTAAGTCAAGAGCATCACAGCCTTTAGGCAAATATAAAGTAGGAATATAAGTAATTCCTAATTGCTTAATAGGGATTTCTTCAACTAAATTATATGATTCCCCAAGCGATAGAAGTAGAGTGATGGCATCTACTATCCATCTGCCAAGACTAATCTCATTTTGTACTATTTGGTCATTATCTACATTGACAATACTGAGATCAAATAGAACTTTCTTTCTCTCGTATCCCATACTTTATCAATTTAATCCATCTAACATAATAAACGATGCCCAATATTTGGGATCATCATACTTCCCATTATCAACTGTTCTAAGATACTTTTGAGCATCTTTAAGGGATTGGAGTTTTGTCTTGCCATTCATTAAGTTTTTGTAGAACTCAACCATAAGAATCATAGTCGCCTCGTCATCTACTTCCGAATAACTCATTAAAATAGTTTCTGCTCCAGCCATTTTGAACCCTTGCTGAAGTCCTAAAATACCATCATCAACACCCCAAAAACCCAATGCGGTTTTGCAAGCAGAAAGAACTACCATATCTAAAGTCTGAAATTTCATTTTCGCAATTTCCAATGCAGTTAGAATGCCGTCTTTTGATGAGATAGGCATTTCAGTCCTGCTTAACAACTGATTGCCCCCAGACATGACAAGATACGACCATGACATGGCATCGTCTTTATATACAAAATTATCTATTCCGCTACTATTTTGAAGGAACAATAGATTATTTAATTCTTTTTCCCTATTAACATCTTTTCTATCAACATTCTCACCATGTGTTGCTAAATGTAGTAACTCGAATTTTTCTTTCTCTAACAACAGGAAATCAGCTTCAGAACCTTCATCTCCACTAAATATCTTACTATCAATTCCCTTTGTTTTCAAAGTTTCTGCAATTCGCAGGACTTCCTCATATGTATTAGTCAGATAGTCAAAACCACTTCTATTTTCTTTGTTATTCCTTGTAAAGTCTGAGGTGTCACTATAATTTAATCCGCCAAACAAATTAGCTTTGCTATACTCGCGACGAGGATTAATGGCAATTATCTTTGCTGTTGAGGATAATCGATAGAAGTTATACCTTTCGTTAAAATATCCTTTATCTCCACAAGGCAAATATTCTATTCCAAGAGTATGAAACGAACTTGTAGGAGAAAAATAAACATTATTAACTCCATCCAATTCCTCAGTTAGTGGTCCCCAGATATACTGTCCTAGTTGATATAACATATAATCCTGGGGGATTATGTTATTATTCCGGTCTTTTATAAGCTTATCCCACTGAGATGTGTTTAAAAGTCTAAATAGTTTTGGAGATTTATATCCACGCTTTATAGTAAGAGCGTAATAACAGATAGTTTTTCCATCATATGATTCCAAAAACTCTATAGCTATCTCATTATTTTTTAAAGAGTTTTTTATATCCTTCCAAGAATAATTACTCGGATTTATATCAGTAGATGTTATTCCTTTAAAATATAGTGTATTATTATATAATTCCATAATACTGGCTGCACTTTTGCTATTCGCAACATAAAGAGGATACCCTGAATCGTAAATACGGTGTAGAATTTGCCATAATGAGTATTTTTGCTCTGATGAAAATTTGTCGAAATCATGAATAATGATGTTTTTAAAGACTTGAATTGCTTCTTGCGAGTATTTTAATGCATTACCATAATCATCCATCTTAGCATAATTAGTTGCTATACTATAAAGGGTTTTCGACAATTGAATTGCGGGAATCTTTGTTTTAACAAATTGAATACTTTTTTCCCCATAATTTATGGCGTTGCCATAATCGTTCATAATCTCATATATCTGGGATAGCAAATTCATTGAAAGGCTGTACTGAACACTTTGTTCTCCGTACAAGGACAATGAAATCTCTGCATTTTCTTTTGCATAAAACATGGCATCGTCCGTTTTTTTTAATAGCATTAAGCACTGGGATAATAAATTTGTTGATAATATATATAGTTGATGATCTCTCCCATAACAAGTTTTTACAGTGTCTACTATATTTAGGAACAATCTTTTTGATTTGCCTAAATCTGACCACATGTTATATTGGGCTAAATTTAATAATGAAATCAAATAATCTTCATCATGAGTTCCAAGTAATTGTCTTTTTAATACTGTAGCTTCTCTTGCACTTTCAATGGCTTTGGGAATATCACCTATTTTATTATAAGATTGAGCCAGCAACCCTTTTGTCTGTGCATATTCAGAATTATACTTCCCTGTTGTCTCTTCTTTTATTTTTAGCGCTGCCTCATAACATGGTATAGCCTTAGATGACATATTTTGATTTTCATAGCATATTGCAAGGCACTTTAATACATCAGAATATAATTCTGTATGATTGCCGTATAGTTGTGAACGAAGTTTTTCATCTTCCTCAAAACACTTTAGTGCTTTGTCAAATGATAGTGAGCAAATATAGTAAGTTCCCTGCGTAAAAAGAGAATTTTCGTATTCTTCACTCAATTTACCATACCAACTTTTCTTTATTTTGATAGCTTGCTCTTCATATTGAGCAGCTTTTTCATAATCCTTTATCGTAAAAAAGTAATTAGCTTTTGAACTTAATGAAGAAGCCTGTTCAATGCTATGTCCTAATATATCCTTTTCATAGCACTCTTTCATGCTGATTCCATAAACATTTAAAGATTTTTCAATAGGTGTTTCAATCAAATTAATTTTTTCAGCATTACCACAAAAGGGGAATGTCATTCTAATATTGCATTTCCCAGCGCTGTCAAATAATCTTTCTTGGGGGGCAAAGGGAAGACCATCACAGGTAACTATTCTATATTTCTTAGTTGTTAAAGTGTTTTCTAAATAAGTATCGGGAGAGATATTTGCCCACATACCCTCTTCTATAGAAAGAGTACAATACACTATTGTAGAATCTTTTGTCAGTTCAACCTTTTCAATATGAAACAAAGGCTGATCTGTCCTGTCAAAAACAGGATTTTCTATAATTTGTGTAAAGCCTTTCATGCCCCACAGCATGAAAAATAATATCAGTAAGTATTTTTTCATATCGCCAGTCACAATTCTTTATTTTCAATAAAATCCATCCAAAACCATGTCACTGTTTTTTCTTGCTATATCCCAAGATGTTTTCAATGAAATCCTGAATGATGAAATCTGCGATACCTTTGATTTCTTTAGGCGTATATTTATTCATGCGAGGATCGTAACACTTAAAAAACCTTATGTGTACGACGTGTTCGTCTATTATGTTTTGGTAATCATACCATTTCTTATTTTCCTTTTTTGCATGCTCATAATTAATTACATCTTGTCCTTTCAGCCCAATACCCCATCTGTTTTCTTTTACTAAGGCGAAAGGTCGAAATGTCCCTAAATCAGTATGGTCTAATTTGGGTAGATAAGGTTTGGGCCTAATTTTCCCAATAGGTATAGTTTGCCCACTTGAAGTCTCCTCAACTACAGGAATACCTATGTCATTCAACGAATGTATGTAATGATGGCAATCCTCGCATAATGTAACCAAACTGTCATCTTGGTAATTCCATAAATCTCGATTTCTATAATAGATTTTATGATGGACGTTTAACCGTGGCATCGCTAAATGAAATCCAGCATAGAAATCCAGATTGATAGTAAAATCATAATCTTTTACGTGTATCATGTAACCACTACTAGCAGCTTCATAATGATGATAGGTTTCGTATTCTCCCTGCTGGACAAAAACAAGACCGCCTTGCATCGGATTAAAAACATGGCAAAGTTGGCAGGTATAATTATCATGGGCCTTTATAGAGTTACTCTTCTTAATCCATCTTGGGTCCTCATACCCTGTTGGTGTCTCGTCAACTAAAGACATAGAAACCACAGACATATCAGACAGTTCTTTTTGCTCAAGAAATTCTTTATTCTTAACAAAAGAAGGCTTTTCATTTTTCTGATAACTAAATATCTTATTCATCATGTAATTCTTTACATAATTAAACAACTGACTGTCATGGCTATTAATCCTAAAATCATAAAAAGAGTTATTGCACAGTGCCCTCCACCTACTCCTCCAAAATCATTAATAATACCCAAATCAACGCAGACTTTTCTCACAATTTCTCTATCTTGTTTGAAATAATAGGAAAAGTTTTTTGAAGTATCCATGTTGTCAATTATACCTACTGCATTATAGCATTTTTTCATTAAGTCTTTAAACTGTTGAACTTCTTGAAGGTATAAAGCTACTGCACGTTCTTCTTGGCTCTTTTTTACAACTTCCTCTATAGTTCTAAATGCTATACTTGCTATTCTTGTTGAGGTCTTTACGTAAAATGGATTATTCGCTCCAGTAATAGATTTTATTTCTGATAGTGGTTGTTTTGACTCTTCAAAGAAAGATAACACCCTATCAATTTTGTTAGTTGATTCTTCTATAGAAAAGTTTATAACAGAATCAAAAAATTTATTTGAATATGCCGTTTTAGTACAAACAATTGCAATGTCATGTTTGAACTTCTTTATCAAATATTCGATAATGTCCACATATTTTTCTGTTCCTTTTGGTGGATTATTCTCTATTTCCTTCATTAGTTTTTCTCCTCTTTACATTAAAGATAGTAATTAGCTGTAGTATGAACTAATTGTTTTAAAGTATTTAGTACTGCAAAGATACTACATTTTTATGAAAGAAAAAGAATTTTGAACAAAAAATCTCGTTTCACAAGGATTGTTATTCATAAATCCTTGTATTTTAGCAGTGATTTTAATATTTTTGCGTCAAAAACGAAAAAAAATATGATTTTGGTGGTTACCTTTTAATTCTTTTGGGTATAAAGAGGCAAAGAACAACAAATTAGTAGTAACAATTTAAAAACAAACAATTATGAAAAAGTTAATGATGACCCTGATGGCAGTCATGATAGCCATCGCAGCAAGTGCACAGCGTTACAATGTAGGTAGCTCAAGGTCTAACACGGATTATTTCGGAACTCGTACCACAACCCATAGCAATCGCTATGGCCAGACAACAGGAACTTCGACTTCATCGACAGACTACTTTGGTACAACTACCACAACGCACAAAGACCGTTACGGAAACACCATTGGAACCTCAACAAGTTCTACGGATTACTTTGGCACCACGACTACCACTCATCGTGACCGCTATGGTAATACTACAGGAACTGCTAAGTCCAGTACGGACTACTTCGGAAACACTAATACTGATTATTATGATTCTTATGGACGTTCTACTGGTTCATCGAGAAGTAACACAGATTATTATGGAACGACCACCACTTCCCATCGAGATTCGAAAGGAAATACTTGGGGATCCTCCTCATCGTCCACAGATTACTTCGGAACCGAGAATACCCAGCATTACAGCAACAATTCAAATGATGACATCTGGTCTTGGTAATCGTTTGCTGACAAAAAATCATTTCCGATGGACAATCCCGGTAATGTCCATCGGAATTTCGTTTTCAGTACACGTTAGAGGGTAGGTTTTGCAGACTCCGGAGGCTGCACGTGTAGACTCGGGGAGTCTGCAAATGTAACCCCGTCCTGCCAGTCACCTGACCCTTGCCATCTCTTGCCATCTTATTTCTTTAATTCCAAGACCACAAGCTATACGTATTGGATCGCCTATGTTGAAATCCTCTTTAATTGCTTCAAGACTAGTCATATCAAAAATTATTTTATTTGGCAGCAAAGATACACATAATTTATTAGAAATAAGTTAAAAATACCGATAAAAAGGCTTGATATTATTCATTATTACCTCTATTTCAACATCTAAAAATATGAGATGCGCCTAATCCATATTTGGGATTCTTTTGTACCCCATTGAACATGCCAAGTAGAACCTAATAGTGTATCTATAAGAATAAACTGGTACATATTTTTTGTTGGGTACAATTCAAATCGCCCTTTTTCGCTGAGAAGGCCACCACTTAAGTCCTCACTATTTACAAATGCCTCAAATTCCTTGTCACTATCCAGACTCCATTGCACGAGTTTGATTCTACCAGTTGCTGTATCAAGCTTAATTAGAATATAGATATTGTCAGTCTGGTATATTTTGTACCGACCATATTTCTCCTGATTAAACTTAATAGCTTGAACAGCCTCGTTAATCTCTTCTATAATCGAACCTTTAGCTTCATTTAGAGAATCATTCTGAGCAAAAGTTGTTATAGGAATAATTAGAAATGCTAATAATAATGCCTTTTTCATATATCTTTCTCAATTAAGTTTTCTAACCGTTTACAAATCAAAGAAAATAAGTTGTTCAAATCAAGCAACCGGAAATAGATTATATTACCAGCCTTTAGCAGCATTTATCCATCAGGTACAATATATGCGATGATGCAAAGATAGCCAGAATATTTCAATATTCCAAATTTTTGAGGAAGAAATTTCAAAAACTTTTGGTTTAGCATTGCTCGCCACACTTTTCACCTTTAGGTTAAAGAAGGCTTGTGGACAAAACGAACATACAAGGTGTACCCAAAAAGCTGGCAGCGATTTGCCATCGTTCTTGTCCGGCACATGTGCATTACTTGTTCGGTATTTGTCCGGTTTAGGACCGAACAAGTAGCGGACAAATAGCGAACAGATAGCGGACGAGTACCGGGCAACGATAGAAGGTACTCCGAAGGAGCACCGTTTCTGCCAGTCACCCGTCCCTTGCTGTCTCTTCGCGCGAGTAATTACAAATGCAATTTTTCGTATTTTTACTGCCATACTGCCACCGGACTTTTGGAATGCCTTTATTTAAAGGCGATTTGTATGGTTGGAGATTGGTGGGAGACGAAATCATCTCCCACCGCCGTTTTCAATACTCCGGGAGTAATTCCGAATACTCTGGGAGTATTTCCGAATAAGTGGCACTTATTTTCCAATAACAGCCTCTTATTTTGCGATAAGAGCCTTTTATCCAACAGAAGGAAGTGACCTATGCCTCGTTAAGATAGTCTCTTTGTGTCGTTCAGATAATCCGAACAAGTCATTCGGATAGTCCCTATACCCCCATAGAAACTA
>JAEEGL010391322.1_pt1 | contig 19348 bp, 20 predicted proteins | sample 9134231 | NCBI WGS metagenome assembly JAEEGL01 (sample SAMN16246548, study PRJNA631951) | gut metagenome | biome: gut microbiome; feature: rumen; material: fiber-attached | host: Bos | place: Iran: Karaj | collected 2018-10
CCGGCATATCCAAGCACCAGAGAATACATGCAGGACAGTGTTGACAGAACCCTGCGCTGGGCTCAGAGATGCATCAATGCCCATGAAAGAGTCGGTCAGCAGGGCCTCTTCGGTATTGTTCAGGGTGGTGAATACGAAGACATCAGAAGATACTGTGCCAGAGAACTGGTCAAAATGGGTGCCTTTGAAGGCTATGCCATCGGCGGTACTTCCGTCGGGGAAACCAAGGAAACCATGTATAAGATGATCGATTACGCTCTGGCTGAACTGCCAAAGGAATCAGTAAAATACCTGATGGGTGTCGGATCAACCGATGCCTTACTGGAAGGAATCATGCGCAACGTCGACATGTTTGACTGCGTTCTGCCAACCAGAATTGCCAGACACGGCACCTTAATGTCATCTGAAGGGCGCATTTCCATCAAGAAGAAGGAATACGAATATGACTTCGGTCCGATCGATCCTGAATGCGACTGCTATACCTGCCGCAACTATTCCCGTGCCTACATCAGACATCTGTTCCGCTGCAATGAAGGACTGGGCTCCCGCCTAATGTCCATTCATAACCTGCGCTTCCTGATCCATCTGATGGAAGATGCCAGAAAGGCCATTAAGGAAGACCGTTTTGGCGACTTCAAGGACGAATTCTTCAGAAAGCACAATCTGAATTCCATAGATTCAAGAGGTTTCTAAATGAAAACATCTGATTTTGATTTTGAACTGCCTCAGGAGCTGATAGCACAGACTCCTCTGGAAAACCGCAGCGGTTCCCGCCTGCTGGTGGTCGACAGAAAGACGGGGACCTACAGCGACCATCACTTTAATGAAGTGATCGATTTCCTGCGTCCTGACGACATCATTGTCAGAAACAATACCCGCGTCATCCCGGCCAGACTGTTTGGCGAAAAGAAGGAAACCAACGGACACGTTGAAGTCCTGTTATTAAGGGATACCGGCAATGACATCTGGGAGACTCTGGTAGGCAATGCCCGCATCGTCAAGCTGGGAACAATCATCACCTTTTCCGATCTCCTGCAGGCTGAATGCGTTAAGATCGGGGAATCCGGCATCCGCTATTTCCGCATGATTTACGACGGGATCTTCATGGAGATTCTGGATAAGCTCGGGGAAGTACCTTTACCGCCATACATCAGAGAAAAACTGCGGGATCCGGAAAGATATCAGACAGTCTATTCCAAAATTGAAGGCAGTGCTGCTGCACCGACAGCCGGTCTGCACTTCACCAATGAACTGATCTCACAGATAGAAGCCAAGGGCTGCCGTTTTGTTGACGTTACCCTGCATATCGGCTTGGGAACCTTCCGTCCGGTACAGGTTGACGACATCAGCGAACACCATATGCATTCCGAATACTACCACATCTCTGAAGAAGCTGCTGACATTCTCAACCGGGCCAAGGCCAACGGACAGAGGATCATCTGCGTCGGCACCACTTCAGTCAGAACATTGGAATCCAACTATAAGAAATATCACACTTTCAAACCAACCAGCGAAGAGACTGACATCTTCATCTTCCCGGGATACCAGTTTGAAGCCGTTGATGCGATGATAACCAACTTCCATCTGCCGAAATCAACCCTGATCATGATGATCTGCGCCTTTGCGGGCCAGGATCTTGTCTGGAAAGCCTATAAGCATGCCATTGAGGAGAGATACCGTTTCTTCTCATTTGGCGACAGCATGATGATATTATGAAAAACCAGCCGAAGAAGTACTACTACAACCTGCAGTTACGGGAAATTGACAGAATAAAAGACTTACCGAATAAGCCTTCTTTGTTAATGCATACCTGCTGCGGGGTCTGTGCCTGTTATCCGATAGTGTATCTGACTCAGTACTTCGACCTGACGCTGTATTATTATAACGACAACATCTATCCTGAAGAGGAATATGAAAAGAGATTTTCCGAACTGAAAAGATACGTTGAGATCTTCAATCAGGAAAACGGGCAGAATGTAAAACTGATAAAGTGTGAATACCACAACCTGGAATACACCCGGAAACTGGCTCCATACGCCGACAGCCCGGAAGGCGGACAGCGCTGTCATGTCTGTTATGATCTGCGTCTGGCCAAGGGCATGGATTATGCCGTTGAACATGGCTATGACTACTTTACCACCGTCATGACCGTTTCAAGGCAGAAGGATTCCGTCATCCTCAACCAGATCGGTGAACGTCTCGACAATACCCATACCCGCTACTTCTTCTCTGATTTCAAGAAGGACGGCGGGCTGGAAAAAGGCCTGCAGCTGGTTAAGAAATATAACATCTACAGCCAGAATTACTGCGGATGTGTCTACTCCTACAGGGAGATGCTGGAAAGAGTCAGGAAGGAATATGAAAACAAGGAAGCCGCTTAGGCTTCCTTTATTGTTCCTGTTTCCTCGATTTCCCGGATCTCTCCGACACGTCTCCGGTGTCTGCCGCCTTCAAATTCAGCGTCCAGCCATTCCTGAACGATCATCTTGGCCAGTTCCGGTCCTACGACACGTCCGCCCATGCACAGAACGTTGGAATTGTTGTGCTGGCGGGACAGCTTGGCAGAGAACGGTTCACTGCAGACAACGGCTCTGATGCCCTTTACCTTATTGCAGGCAATGGAAATGCCAATGCCGGTACCGCATAAGGCGATGCCTCTTTCTGCTATGCCATTCACGACAGCCTTAGCTACCTTAAGTCCCTGAATCGGGTAATCCACTGACTCAGCTACATCAACGCCATAGTTGATGACTTCATGTCCCTGAGCTTCCAGATACTTGACGATTTCATGTTTCAGTTCAACTGCACCATGATCATTTGCGACTGCGATTTTCATCAGGTTACCTCCTTAACAGATAATACTCGATCGATACATATTCCAGTTCACCATCATTGTAAGTAAGATGAATGCTGGTGAATACCATGCGGGTATTATCATCCCTGTCATAAGTCATTATATCACTGGTAAGGCTTCCCTGCCCATAATTGGTCACAAGATCTGCAAAATAATCCTTCAGATAGTCAGCTTCGGAGTTATCCAGATATTCATATTTCATTTCAGCCGTACTGTAAGCATGGACGGAGACATCCTTGTTTTTACAGAAGAAATCATGATATTCGTAATTTGAAGAAGGCTGGCCGGAAGAATAGTAAACATACGGATCAAGACCCTTCAGATTACTGACAAACTCCGTAACTCTGCCCTCAGGATAGCTGAAGTACTCCAGACCGCTGACGATCTTTTCCGCATCTTCCCGGGATACTTCCTTACCGTAATTAATGACCTTATTACCTTCCAGCATGCCGTTTGCACGGAATACCCGTTTAAGTCTGGCTTCCTGATTCATGTTGGGAACATCAATGATGTTAAGCGGTGACATTAAGCCGACCACCACAATGGCTGCCATCCCCAAAAATACCCAGGATATCTTCTTTCTGAATATGGAGTTAGCCACAAACAGCAGAGCTCCGGCAATTAACAGTAATGACACATATCTCAAGGTCGTTAAACCGTAGTCATGAACCCTGATGTAGATGGCAAACAGCTGCACACCCACTACCGGCAATAACATTATTCCGCCATATCTGACAAACAGTCTCTGCAGAGTACCGCTTTCCTGATCTACGTTGAGATAGAAGAAGACATAGAACAGCAGAGCCAGCGAGCCGAACCAGTTAAGTCTTCCTACCGGCATGCTCCAGGTAACAATGATCTTGATGATGTATCCGTACAGGATCGCAATCAGTAACAGATAAACATATAATCCCACCTTGGAAACGATGATGTCATAGGCACGGAATGACCTTACCTCATCATCCTTCTGCGGCAGATAGGAGATGAATATCGCATACAGACCGTAGCATTCAAACAGAATAAAGAGGATCGGTATGATCTTTTCAAAAAGATCATCGATATCCATCAGCAGAAAGTTAAAGGCCAGTAAGGCTATGATGATTCCGCCAAACCGGACGGAATTGACCATGCCCGAAAAGAAGGCTGACCTGAACAGATGCGGGAACATCTTTCTTTCATCGTGATTGCGGTAAAGACAGTACATTATCCCGCAGATCGCCAACAGGATCACTCCGACAATGGCCATGGCGCAGTACAGCGACTGGTCAGTGAGTTTTATCGCCAGATAGGTTATCACTCCGGCTACGGCAGAAACACCGTAGATAACGGCATTATGGACCTTACGGTGGTTTTCATCAATGACCTTCAGCAGTAACGAAACAAAGGTCGCAATTATCAGACCCAGACCAATGAAAAACGATTCATCGCCGTCTTCTTCGATTATTATCAGATAACAGATGTACAGAGCCAGAATGCCGCTGTATGCCAGGGTTGCCTGGAAACGCTGCCGGCTTTTTCTGACCCTCTCACTGAGACTGTTGATAAGTTTGGATATGTTCATGGCTGTTCACCTCATAATGCTTCTTTTCTATTATACTAACCAATTGTGGCATCAGTATCAAATAATATGGGAATAAATCACACAAAAAGGGATGCTGCCATCCCTTTGTTACTTGCTAAACTCTGCTGTTCCAGATCACTGAATAATACAGCGGTCCGAACTTGAAGACATCGATCTGCGGCATGATCCGCTTGCCGTCATATTCCGTCTTTCCGGTGTCGCACTTTACCTTATACTTCATGAACTTGCCGTCGGTTTCCTGCTTCTCAATGATTTTGCCCGGGAAGGTGTAGGCCGTCAGCGGATGGCCGTACTGCATGGTGATCAGCCTGATGTTGCCGCCCAGAGTAAACAGTGAATAGCACAGATACAGCGTCCGGATGCCCGGAATGATCAAACTCATGTACTCTTTCTTCCACAGTGCCACGATGATGTTCTTAAGACATACCAGCAGCAGTATTATCGCCACGATGTTCTGCAGACCAAAAACCGCAAACATGTGCATGATGTCAAAAAAGACCTTCTTAACTAATTCCATGCCTGACATATGATTAATCCCCCTGATCTATGAATTTCAGACAGGCTACAGTAAGGTAACCTCTCTGTTTTCATTAACGATGACTCTGAACTTCTGTTCACTGTCGACCAGTTCCTCACCGACCTTCTTGTGAACCAGACGGACTTCAGCCTCACCCTTCTGCAATCCGGTAAAGCAGAAACGGAAGATGTTTTCGTTTTCCTTGTCCTGTCCCCGGTACTCCAGTGTAACCTTTACGGTTTCCGGATCGCTGTTTTCGTAGTCCCAGATGAATTCATCCCCCGGCAGATCCCTTTTTTCCACACGTACTGCCGTAGTGTCAGTTGAGCCGAATCCTCCGGTTCTGACATCGGTCGTCTCGTCGTCAAAAGTGATCCCGTACTGAACGAAAATGCCCTGGGCAAAGCGGTCACCGGCTTTAAGTGAAAGCGTAACGTCACTGTGATTGGTGATCTTAATGATGATATGCCCCTCATTAACGGCGTTATAATAATCGGAATCAATGATTCCTACGGTATTGTCAAGCTGAACTCTGTACTTGAAACCAAGCGAACTGCGCGGGAATATCTGCAATACCCAGCCCGGATTCATACGGCATCTTACTCCCGTAGGGATCCTGACGCTTTTACCGCTGCTTAATTCCAAGTTAAAAGGAATATGGAAATCATATCCTGCACTTCCCGAGGTTGCTCGCTTCGGCATCCTGACGTTGCGGTAGACATTCTCGCTTTCGACATCGGCGATAGAAAAATTATCACCCATGTCTCTGTAGAACTGCTGTCTGGATACTGCCTCGAACTGTGCTACTCTTTCCATATTCCTTCGGCTTTCAATGGTGCGCTGGGCGGGACTTGAACCCGCACGATACTATCATACGCGTCTGAGACGTACGCGTCTGCCAATTCCGCCACCAGCGCATGTATTTATATTATACACGTTTTACATAAAAAAACAATCACTTATTTTCAGTGATTGTTTCACATATAAAGTCTATTTTTCCGGATAACCGTCCAGGATCGCAATGCCGCTGGAAGTACCCAGTCTGCTGCAGCCGTCTTCCACAAAGCCGATGGCCTGTTCAAAAGTCTTGATGCCGCTGGCAGCCTTCACCCTGACCTTGTCACCCAGAACATCCTTCATGATCGCAATGTCTTCATGAGTGGCTCCGCCTGCTCCCCATCCGGTTGAAGTCTTGACATAGTCAGGTCTGACCTTTAAGGCAATCTCAGCAACTTTTCTGATCTCTTCCTTGGTCAGATAGCAGTTTTCAAAGATGACCTTGGATATGACATTATGCTTACGGCAGACGGCAACGATCCTGCGCATCTCCTCTTCCACGTAAGCCCAGTTTTTCTCCTTGACTTCGGTCAGGTTAATGACGTAGTCAATTTCATCGGCTCCGTTTTTAATGGCATCTTCAGTCTCAAATTCCTTGACGGCTATCGTAGTCTGTCCCAAAGGGAAACCAATGGCAGCGCCAACGTGTACCGGTGTCCCTTTCAGGTATTCCTTGCATCTGGCTACCTGAGCCGGATTGATGGCTACCATCGCAAAGCCGTACTTCACTGCCTCATCACACAGTTTCTTCATGTCGGCAGCCGTGGCATAAGGCTTTAAGTTGGTATGATCGACCATGGCGGCCAGTTCTTTCTTACTGATCATGATATCACCTCTTCAGGTAACATTATAACATTTAACGGCGGCTGTTGTAATCCTCGTTGACTTCCCGGTCCCAGGATTCATCGACCCGTCCGTTAAGAATGAAGCTTTCCACGGCTTTGGCCATTGATCTGTAGGCGGTCTGAACGCCCTGGCTGTCATGATGGAAATTGACATTGCTGGCAATCCCGAAACTGCTGCCGGTGCTTACCGCATCAATGTTGGCGCCCATGAAGATGAATTCCCAGCCCTTTTCCTTCTGCTGCTCGATCATCTTTCTGACTGTCCTGATGTCATATTCCCTGCTGGCATTTTCATAGCCATCTGTAGTGATGATGACGACTACCTTACTGTCTGAGGCCTGTCCCTTGAAACGGGAAACGGTTCTGCCGATGGCATCCACCAGAGCCGTGGTACCTCTGACATAGTATTCCTTTTCAGTTAAAGGCTTTACCTTTCTGATGTCTGTTCTGTCATAGAGCAGCTCATATCTGTCATCAAACAGTACGGTCGTCACATTGATGTCTTCCCCGCTTTCCTTCTGCTTATTGAGAATGGAATTGTAGCCTCCGATGGTATCGGATTCCAGTCCGGCCATGGAACCGGAACGGTCGAGAATAAATACTGTTTCTGTTTTCTTCATTTAAAAATCCTCCGTTTCTTCTTACAAACAGAGGATATCATTTATGCTTTTACTCCTGGTCACTTCCCAGGCGACATTTACGGAATCATCAGGTCACTGAGTGAAACGCTGTTATTGAGTACATTCATGTCAATGTACTTTTCCCCGCCGCTGTATCCTTCCAGAATGCCCGTATCGCGGTACTGCCAGATGGCCCAGTCATCACCATGCGAGACTGAAATCGGATAGTAGACATTTCTGACCCAAAGCGGATAATCGTCAAAACTGCCTTCAAGATACTTATCCCAGATCTCCTGGGAAGCATAGATCATGGCCTTTACTCCATAGCGTCTTTCCAGAATGTCCAGATACCGCTGCAGTTCTCTGACCACGTCTTCCTTCGCTGGGGGATCCCAGCGCTTGTTGCCGTAAAATTCCAGATCAACAGCCGGTATCAGGTCATTTTCAAGATCACCAACCGCACTGATGAAGTTAGCAGCCTGGGTAGCACCCGGAGTATCAAAGGAGAAGAAATGATAAGAACCGGCCGTCAGGTCAGCCTCATGGGCATTTTTCCAGTTTCTTAAGAACATGTCATCAACATAGTGGCTGCCTTCGGTAGCACGGATGATGACAAACTGAATGCCCTGTTCCTTAAGCCTTGGCATGTCAATGTCCATCTGATATTCGGACACATCAACTCCGATGACATCCCTGTTCTTATCGACAAACAGTTCATTCACAACAATGATCTTATTCTTTACCATTACATAGAAAAGAGCCGCCCGCCGGCAGGTCAGTATAAAAATAATGATGAGTTTTCTGACTATCCCCTTCATTCAGTAAGAGCCCTTTCTCCAAAATGCACCAGGGCTTCATCCAGCAGCATTATGTCATGATTTCCGGTTTCCAGGAAATATCTGACGATCAGATCAGAACGGGAACTGTGTGACAGAGCAAACCCGGCCTTGCCCAACAGATCCGTTGCTTCATCAAGAGAAAGTTTCATCGCCATCACCAGTAAGATCCCGGTGTTGCGGGAAGGCTGGTAATCCTTACGGCTTCTGAGGCGTGAAAAGACACGGCGGTCAATGCCCGCTTTCTTATAGACTTCTACGTCACTAAGCCCCTTTTCGTCAATAAGACGCAGAACCATGTTGCTGAAGCTTTCTTCCGGATTCTTGACAACATCTTCCAGCTTACGACCTCCGGCATTATAGGACGGGCTGTAGTCCAGTATCTCTTCGGTTTCTTCCACTTCTTCAGAAACGGTATTGAGCAGACTCATGCCGCTTAAGCCATAGAAAGAATCATACCGTCTGGCCTTCATCTTTTCTACTTTTTCGGAGTAGTAATTACGTTCAATGTATTCTTCAATGCTGTCGTATAGTTTATTCTTTGTTTTTGATGTATTCATATAGTTCCTCTGTGTTGCTGCAGAACACTTCAGCCTGACAGTCTTCAAGCTGCTTTCTGCTTCTGAAACCCCATAGTACCGACGCACAGTCGATATCAGCGTTGCGCGCTGTCCGGATGTCAACTTCCGAATCGCCGACATACAGACATTCATCCTTACTGGCCTTAAGATTCTCCATGACCTTTAATACAGTGTCAGGATACGGCTTTCTTCTGACTCCCGCACTTTCACCAACCGAAGTATCGATCAGATCCCGGAAGTAGATCCTGCTTAACTCCTGTACCGCCCCGTCAGCCTTATTGGAAACAATGGCCAGCTTATAACCGTCCTCTCTCAGCATCCTCAGCAGTTCCATAATCCCCGGATACGGTGAAGTACGGTTATTGCAGTTGAGCTGATAGAAACGCCCCTGCTCCCTGACGGCTTCTTCAAAACGGGGATTATCCTCACCGTCAGGAACTGAAAGCTGCATCAGTCTTCTTAAGCCGTTTCCGACAAAAGTCCTGACCTGTTCCCTGGTCTTACAAGGCCAGCCAAAAACCTCCATGGTATGATTCACTGAATCAGCCAGGTCATCAAGAGTATCCAGTAATGTTCCATCAAGGTCAAAGATAATTGCTTTATATTTCATTTTATTTTAAGAAAAAAGCCTTTTAAGCTAAGGCTTTAAGTACTTCTGGTGGACCTAAGCGGAATCGAACCGGTGCCTGTTGAATCGGAATCAACAATTCTACCATTAAACTATAGGCCCATTGCCTTTATAAGTATATCATAAGACCAGTTAATCTTATAGAAAAAAAAGCATCAGTGTGCTAAAATAGTTTTAATCGTTTAGGAGGGTCATTATGAAAAAGTTCTTAAAAGAATTCAGAGATTTCGCAATTGGCGGTAACCTGATCGATCTGGCTGTTGGTGTCATCATTGGCGGCGCCTTCAATAAAATCGTCGGATCATTAGTAGGAGATATCTTCGTTCCTGTTCTCGGTTTGATTTTCGGTAACCCTGAAGGACTGGAAGCAATGGAATACAAAGGTATCATGTACGGTAACTTCCTGACTGCAGTTATTACCTTCATCTTAACTGCATTCTGCCTGTTTATCTTCATCAAGGCCATCAACAAGGCTAAATCAGTCATTAACAAGCCAGAAGAAAAGCCAGCTGAACCGGAAGCACCTGCTGCACCTACCACAGAAGAACTGTTAGGTGAAATCAAGGATTTACTGGCCAAGATGGCTAAGTAATAAGGAATTTCAATCAGCCTGAACAGAAGTGTCCCGCAAGAGACACTTTTTTATTTGCTCTTTCCTGAATACCTTCTGCTCAGAAACAGCCCGACAGCCAGTCCGATGATCCCGGCCGCAATGGTCCCGCCAAAGGAGAGATCATAACTGCCGGTGACATCATAGAGATAGTTGACCACGGTAAATACTGCCGAGGAAAACAGACTGCAGAACAGATTGGACAGTGAATAGGCATCCATATAGGAACCACCGGAATAATAGTGTCCATACAGATTCGGAACACAGACCATTACGGAAGAATATACTGCCCCATACAGTAAGCCGGCCAGTACAAACAGAATGGCGCTTGAACCGTTAAGCAGGATCATCATGGCACCAACTATTCCACAGATAACAGCGGTAGTGTATCCGATATGAACATTAAAGCGGTCAATTATGACCCCGACTATTAACTTGAAGGCAACGTTGCCGATCATTACCGCCGATAACCGCCAGGCACCCGCCTGGGAACCAAAACCCTTGGTAATGGCATATGAAGGAATATGAGACACCATGTTCAGCAATACCTGTCCCACCGCTGCCATGGTTATAAGTGAAATGTAAAGAACGCTGAAATACTTCAGGTTGAGGCCAAGAGACTTTCGGTTTTTGCCCCCTTCATCATGCATGCCATATGCCTGACAGCCGGCATCTTCCGGCTTTATCGGACATAACAGGGCAAAAGGCGCGCACATGCAGACGGTGATCATGACCGTTAATATGTAGGCTGCCCTGAACCCGTGATTATCAATTACTCCCTGCAATACAGGAGACATGATTGAAGTACTCAATCCTGAGGAGCTGAGAATGATGCCCAGGATTAGACCACGGCTTTTAATGAACCAGTTATTGATAATGGCGGTGACAAAGATGAAGGAAATGCAGCTTCCCCCGATGCCCTTGAAAACCGAGGCAATGTTAACCACCGTGATGTTTGTCGCATTGGCAATTATCAGCCCGGCAATCAGATAAAGAACCGTTCCCCCAACAAACATGTATCTCAGTTTTATCTTTCTTGACAGTTTTGACAAGGCTGGGGTGACGAAACCGGAGACAACCGAGCTGACTGTCACATGGAAAGTGGCGGCTGTCCTGGAGACATTCCATACTTCCGTCATCGGTGCATAGAAAAGAGCGTAGGCATTCGCTACACCGACTGAACCGATGATGCTGAGAGAACACAGCAGGATCACTGCCAGATGTCTCAGGGTAAACCTTCCGGTATCATTCATAACTGAATCTTATAATATCCTGAAAGAAAAAGAATTAAAAATAATACGCAGATGATGTAAAAAAGACCGATACACGTTTCTGTCAGCGGGCACTTTGCACATAAGTAAACCGGCAATCAGTTATAATAAGGACATAAGGAGAATCGTCATATGAAAACAATAGGATTTATCGGAACCGGAAACATGGGCGGCGCCCTGGCCAAAGCCGCCGGCAGAAGCCATAAGGCAGATGTCATTCTGTTAGCCAACAGAACCAGAGCTAAGGCAGAAAAGCTGGCTGAGATCGTTAACGGTACGGTTGTTGATAACAAGGAAGTTGCCCGGAAAGCTGAATACATATTCCTGGGTATTGAACCGCAGGGAGTTGAAGAATTGCTGGAAGAAATCATGCCGGTAATTGAACAGCGCAAAGACAGATATGTGATAGTATCCATGATGGCAGGTAACCCATTGGCCAAGCTGGAAAAGCACTTCGGTCAGGTACCGATCATCCGCATCACTCCTAACATGCCAACTGCCGTGGGCAGCGGTGTTTCCCTGTATGTGACAAATGATCAGGTCACCAGAGAAGAAAATGAATATTTCTATCAGCTGATGGAACCGTCAGGACTGGTCGAAGAATCTGATGAAGCCACCATGGCTTTTGCCGGCGGTGTCAAGGGCTGTGGACCGGCCTTCGCTGCCATGTTCGTGGAAGCCCTGGCTGACGGTGCCGTGGCAGTCGGATTGCCAAGAGAAAAGGCCTACCGCTATGCTGCCCAGATGTTAAAGGGAACTGCCGAAATGCTGCTGGAAACCGGAGAGCATCCGGGAGTATTGAAGGACAGTGTCTGTTCCCCGGGCGGAAGTACCATCCAGGGAGTCAGAATGCTGGAACAGTCAGGTTTCAGAGCTGCCGTCATCAATGCGGTAATTGCCACTTTTGAAAAGAAGTTCTGAGATAAAAACCATAATACCTGCAGCAGGCCTAAATGAAGACCATCAGAATCCAAGTATTTTAAAAGGTATCACTTCACTGTGATACCTTTTTCTAATCTTCAAATACAGCCAGCAGACCGTCACACAGTGTTGCCCGCAAGCCGATAATAACTCCCAACATTGCTCGCTCTGCCAGGAAATGCTCAGGCAGTAGATTTACCGGCAGCACTCCATAGATGACGGAATGAAATACACTGACATACAGGAATCTGAATCCAAACAGCAGTACATGCGCCATTACCATTAGACCTGCTGACTTAAGCCTGTTTTCAGGGTGTATGATATGCACATACAGAATGTAGGCACAGGTAAAGGCATATGTCAGATGGTAGAGAACCAGTAACAGTGTCAGCACATTCACACCCTCAAGGAAAAGCAGTCTGATATAGCTGACCGCTATCAGCCAGTTGCCGGTTGATAACAGGACCAGGGCAATGGATATCATTTTATTGTTATGCCGCAATAACCCGACAAACATTATCATTTCAGCCAGGAACAGAATGCCTTCAATATTCATAAGCATTCCGTAGTTATGGTAAATGATGAGACTGTGTAATCCATGTCCGACAAGATATGTGTAAAGTATTATCGCAATGACACGTAATATCAGATTTCTAGCAGACTTTTGCATTGTCTTTTCCCATTACCTCCAGAGCTTTCTTGAACTGAGTTTCATATAATTCGGTATAGACTCCACCGGCCTGAACCAGTTCTTCATGCTGGCCTCTTTCCACGATCTCGCCATCCTTGACGACAAGGATTTCATCAGCGGAAAGAATGGTTGACAGTCTGTGGGCGATGAGGATGGAAGTTCTTGATTCGATCAACGGTTCAATGGCTTCCTGGATCTTGTTTTCATTGATGGAGTCCAGAGCACTGGTCGCCTCATCAAAGATCAGCAGTGCCGGATCCTTTAACAGGACACGGGCAATGGAGATCCTCTGCTTTTCACCGCCTGACAGCTTAAGTCCGCGGTTGCCGACCATGGTATCAAGACCCTCATCCTGAGCTTCAATGAAATCATAGATATTGGCCTTCTTCAGAGCTTCAATTAATTCCCGTTCCGTGGCATCAGGCTTGGCATAAAGCAGGTTATCCCTGATCGACCCGTTGAACAGATAGGTTTCCTGAGAAACCACACCGACATTGTCTCTTAAGTAAGCCAGATCCAGGTCCCTGACATCCACACCGTCAAACTTCACACAGCCTCCGGTTACATCATAGAGTCTTGGGATCAGATTAACCATCGTGCTCTTGCCGGAACCTGATGGTCCGACAATCGCTACGCTGTTGCCGCTCTTTAAAGTAAAGCTGACATCCTTGAGGATCTCACGGGATGGATCATAGTGGAAATAAACATGTTCGAAATCGACATTGCCATAAGCCTGTTTTGGAACAATGGCATCCGGTTTGTTTTCGATTTCCACCGGCATATCGTAGTATTCAAATATTCTGGTGAAGTTGGCCATGGCACGGATCCATTCAGTCTGAATGTTCAGCAGTGAATTGACCGGACCGTACAGTCGGCCCAACAGTGATACCATTACGGTAATGTCACCGACTGTCAGATCAGCGTTATACTTCATCATCAGAATGCCGCCGACCAGATACAGTGCCATAGGTCCGATGCTGGTAAGGGTACTCAGAATGACTCTGAACCAGCGGCCAGCCATGGATTCCCTGATATTCAGGTTGATCATGCGGCGGTTGGCATTTTCATATTTCTGATACTCATATTCTTCCTTGCCGAACAGCTTGACCAGCAGCTGACCGGAAACTGACAGAGTTTCATTCAGCAGACCGTTTACCTCATCGTGAACAACCTGAGATTCCCTGGTAAGTTCCCATCTGGTCTTGCCGGCCGCACGGGTCGGTATCGTAAACAGCGGTACCAGCACAATACCCAGGATCGCCAGGATCCAGTTCTTCTGGAACATGGCTACCAGAGCCACGATCAGCGTGATCACATTGGAAATGATGCTGGTAAAGGTATTGGTAATGATGGACTGCACACCCTGAATGTCGCTGGTCATTCTGGTAATGATGTCACCCTGATTGTTCGAGGTGAAGAATGACTGGGACATTTTCTGCAGATGCGCATACATCTTGTTGCGCATGTCAAAAGTGATGTGCTGTGCGATCCAGGAGTTCAGATAACTCTCAGCCACTCCGATCATTTCCGCGCCAAAAGTAACTGCCAGTGACAACAGTATCAGTTTGATCAGTACATCTATGTTGCGGTTGATCAAACCTTCATCAAGAATTCGTCCGGTCAGAATGGACGGCTGCATCCTCAGAACTGAAGATATCAGAATAAGTACCAATGTAAGTACAAGCTGTTTCCAATAAGGAGCAAGGTAACTGAAGACCCTGACAAGCAGTTCCTTAGTTACCTTTGGCTGGTTTTTCTTTTCTTCTTCAGTAAGGAAACCTCCGCGCATGCCTCTGCCGCCAGGTCCCATACTCATAAACTAAATTCCTATTCTACCGCATTAACGTATGCGAATACTTCTTCCTTGATCTTCTTATTGACTTCCTTGGCCTTTTCCGAGCTGTCCTGATCAGTATAGAAATAGAACTTGATCTTTGGCTCGGTTCCGCTTGGTCTGATGGCGAACCAGCTGTTATTGTCCAGATAGTATCTCAGAACATTGGAAGCCGGAATGTCTTCATACCCGTTGATGTAGTCAATGACCTTGGTGACCTTGGCACCGGCAACCTCGGTAAGAGGATTGGCTCTGACATAGGTCATCATTCTTTTGATCCTGGCTGCGCCATCCAGGCCTTCCAGAACCACGTTCGGTTCATCTTCATTATAGTAACCGTATCTGTCATACAGTTCCATTAAGACGTTCCACAGTGTCTTACCCTGCTTGCGGTAATAAGCTGCAGCTTCCGCTACCAGCATGCCGGCTGAGATGCCGTCCTTGTCTCTGATTTCCGGGCAGGCGGCATAGCCTACTGATTCCTCATAGCCAAACAGAATCGTATATCCCTTTTCGATCAGTTGAAGATAGCGTCCGCAGATGTTCTTGAAACCGGTCAGGGATTCATACATGTCAACACCATAAGCCCGGGCCATTTCCGTACTCATGGTAGAAGTAACGATTGACTTGACCATGGCACCCTTGGCCGGTAAGGTTCCGGCACTCTTATGGCCTTCGAGGATATAGTTAACCAGCAGATAACCGGTCTGGTTACCGTTAAGAGGAATGTAGTTTCCTTCATCATCTCTGATTTCAATGGCGAATCTGTCACCGTCCGGGTCACAGGCCATTAACAGCTCAGCACCAACTTCACGTCCCAGCTTTTCACTTAATCTGAAAGCCTTCGGATCTTCAGGGTTAGGATAGCCTACCGTAGTGAAGTTAGGATCCGGGTCCTTCTGTTCTTCAACAATGTGCCAGTTTCTGAAGCCTCTGTCTTCCAGCATGGTCTTAAACGGAATATAGGCAGCTCCGTTTAGCGGTGTGAATACCAGTGGAATGTCCAGGTCGATCTCATCACCGCCATGGATGCTCATCGCTTCAACCTTGTCCAGATAGGCTCTGTCATATTCAGGGCCCAGAACAACGATCTTACCCTCTTCAACGTATTCGTCAAAGTCACCCTTCTTGATGTCTCTGAACGGATCAACAGCCTGGATCTTCTCAGTCATGCCATCCGCTACCGCACTGGAAACCTGACAGCCGTCCTCCCAGTAAGCCTTATAACCATTATATTCAGTCGGGTTATGTGAAGCCGTAATGTTGATGCCGGCGATGGTTCCCAGCTTGGTTACCATGTAAGCCAGCTGCGGTGTCGGTCTTAAGTCAGGGAATACATAGGCCTTGATGCCGTTGGCAGCCAGTATGCTGGCAGTCAGTTCAGAGAATTCTCTGGAATAATGGCGTGGGTCATGAGCGATGACAACACCTTTTTCCATGGCTTGTTTACCATGTTCCTTGATGTAGTCCGCAATGCCCTGGGTAGCCTTGCCCACGGTAACAAAGTTCATGTTGTTGGTTCCCGGACCCACCTTGCCTCTTAATCCGGCCGTACCAAAAGCCAGATCCTGATGGAAGCGTTCCTTTATCTCATTGTCATTATCCTTGATTTTCACTAACAGCTGCTTTAACGGGTCATCGTCAGCCAGCTTATCAAGCCACTCCTGGTATCTTTTCTTATAATCCATATTATTATACCTCCGTATATCTACATACTTATTGTATCAAAAACCCCGTTATTTTTCTGCAGAATTCACCTTCATTTACAGACATGTTGTTTCCGGACAAAAAGAAAACACCGAACTTCCGGTGCCTGTCTTACTTTATGAATTTCCGGGCATTAGCCAGGATCTTCTTGTCACTTTCATAGGTCAGAAACCGCATGGCCTGATTGTAGTCCAGCCACAGCAGAGCACTGACTTCTTCCGGCTGAACACGGTTAGCCTTGCCCTTGGATTCTGCCAGGAAATAGACAACTTCCTTGATGCAGCCGCTGTAAGGACTGTATTCCGTCTTTTCTCTGAATCCCGGTATGAAGGTTACTTCCAGACCGGTTTCCTCTCTTATCTCACGGGCAGCTGTCTGCATTTCGGTTTCATTTCCTTCCACATGTCCCTTGCACAGAGCATAATGGCCCTGTATCATCTGTTCAACCAGATACAGGATCTTGGAATCTCTATAGTAAATGACTGCTCCGCAGCTCTTTTCCCTGATCATTTTCCAACACCGACTTTCTCATTCAGTTTTCTTAAAACCAGACCTATTCCGTACGTTACGCATATGATTATCACTAATGCAGCCGCACCTCCCGGATAGCCCCACAGCATGAAGCCATACCAGTCGTTGCCCGGTATTCCATTTATTATTATATTACCTAAATAGAAAATACCATATATAAACATTGGGAAAACTGCCCGTAAATTATCTCTGACAGTCATTGTTTCCCTGTTGAACATGATCATTTCCGTCATCGCAGCCAGCGGTACGATGCCATGCATCCACAGACTCGGCCCGGTAAACATCATCAGATAGCCAAACAGAGGGCCCAGGAAAACCATGACCACGGTAAAGGTCAGCCCTACTGATACGGCTGCCACATACTTTATTCTTTCATTTCCCGTAATGATCCAGAAGATGCAGGCTGCTGCTTCCAGCAGATTGGAAAGAACGGTAAAATACTTCAGCGTTCTTAAGCCGCCGGACATGAAACTGCTGTCAGGAATGCCGGTAGCCAGTATTACCCACTGTATTAATATCATAACTGCCAGAAAGGCATTAAGGATGATGCGTGCTGTCTTCTTCATATCATTAATATTATAAACCAATATCCCTCTTTCCTTCCATAACGTTTACTTTTAGAACAAAATACTCTAAACTGATAATGAGGTGAGAGCATGAAGGATTAGTCAGTCTTATTTGAAACATTTAACAGACACGTTCTTTTTTGTGTGGAAGGAGATTGATTGATCATGCTTAAAGTAAATAATCTGACTGTTACGACCCTGAAGGGCCGAATCATAATAAACAATTTTTCATTTGTTCTCAATGACGGGGACAAGTTAGCCGTGATCGGTGAAGAAGGCAATGGCAAAAGCACCCTTCTCAAGATCATGGCCGGTATGGATGTAAGTGAATATGTCAGCTGGAGTGGTGACATTATTTCTTCTGACACGGCAGCCTATCTGCCCCAGAAGATCGATGATGAATATCTGAATCAGGATGTCATAACCTTTATCGCAAATAATGAAGAACCTGATTATCAGCGCATCTATGAACTGGTAAAGCTTACTTCCCTTTCCGCAGACCTGCTTCACGACAGGATCATTTCCTCATTAAGCGGCGGTGAAAAGGTCAAGGTTGCCATAATGAGAATGCTTTACAGCGATCCGGACATCCTGTTACTGGATGAGCCGACTAACGATCTGGATCTCAAGACCCTGATCTGGCTGGAAACCTTCATAAACAATACGGACAAGACCGTAATGTTCATCTCCCATGATGAAACCCTGCTTTCCAACTGTGCCACCTCGATACTGCATCTGGAACAGCTGAAAAGAAAGCAGGAACCGGTAATAACCTACAGCAGTGAATCTTACCGGGATTACCACAAGAGAAGACGGCACAACATCGACAGAACCAATCAGCTGGCCCGTAAGGAAAAGGCTCAGCTGCATAAGCAGCTGGAAAAGTACCGCCAGATCTATCAGAAGGTAGACCACCGGCAGGCAACCATTTCCCGTGGGGATCCTCACGGAGGTTTTCTGCTGAAAAAGAAGATGCATGCCGTCAAGGCATTAGGCCGAAAGCTGGAAGAAAAGCAGGAAAACATGACTCAGAAGTATGAACCGGAAGAAGCCATCAATATCTTCTTTGAAGACATTTCTCTCAATCCAGACAAGATAATCCTGGATCTCCATCTTGACACCCTGCAGATTGGAGAAAGAGTTCTGGCTGAAGGCATCAACCTGCATGTCAGAGGAAATGACAAGGTCTGCATCATCGGTGAAAACGGTTCAGGCAAGACAACCCTGATGAAACTGATAAGAGAGAATCTTGCAGAGCGTACTGACATCAATGTGGGCTACATGTCCCAGAACTATTATGAGATCATGGACTATGACATCAGTCCGGTCAGTTATCTCTATGACATCTGTGAAGACCGCAGCAAAGCCCAGACTCTGTTGGGATCTTTGAAGTTTACCTCAGAGGAAATGACTCATGCCATTGCTGAACTCTCTGAAGGTCAGAAGTGCAAGATCATTCTGGCCGGTTTAATACTGCGCAAATGCAATGTCCTGTTACTGGATGAACCGACCCGCAACCTTTCCCCGCTGTCAAACCCGGAAGTCAGAAGAATGCTGGTGGACTATGGCGGCTGCATCATTGCGATCAGCCATGACCGTCTGTTCATCGATGAAGTCTGCGATAAGGTATATCAGCTGGATCGTAATGGACTGACCCTGATTGACGGTTAAGTGCAGTTCAGGCTGATGAAACTGCAGAACGTGAATGATCAGTGGAAATGAATTTTGGATAAATGTATTATGGAATCAGCAAAGGAGGTGATGATAACGTGAAGAAAGTCAGACTCGAGATTAATGAGGAAAGCTTTGAAGAAATCAGGGAAATGCTGGAAAAATCAGGCTTCAGCGTGACGACTGAAGATGACGAGGACTACATCCTGCTGCAGAAGGATCTGCATGTTTCCCATCTTTCCGTAC
>JAEEGL011076095.1_pt1 | contig 19348 bp, 13 predicted proteins | sample 9134231 | NCBI WGS metagenome assembly JAEEGL01 (sample SAMN16246548, study PRJNA631951) | gut metagenome | biome: gut microbiome; feature: rumen; material: fiber-attached | host: Bos | place: Iran: Karaj | collected 2018-10
CTCGATAGCCTTATTTATCATCTCGGGGTCAACCCCATAGAACAAACCAACTGTCACTGCCGCCAACACATTGTCGATGTTGTAGCTACCAATGAGGTGTGTTGCCACTTGATGCCACTCTTCACCACCAGCTCTCCATCGCAGCCTTAGGAATGGGTCGCACGCTACCACTTCGCCTATCACTCGTTGCCCCTGATTCTCGGCACCCTGGCAATACTGAACTGGGTGCACATTGGCAGGTAATATATTCATCAGCAATTCGTTGGCTGCGTTGATAAAGATAACACTATCATCACGAGTGGCGAGGTTGTCATAAAGCTCACCCTTGGTTTTTACCACCCCTTCAAGCGAGCCAAAGCCCTGCAGGTGTGCCTTGCCAACGTTAGTAATGAGTCCACTAGTGGGCTCGGCAGTCTCGGCTAGAGTCTTGATATCGCCAGGGTGACTGGCACCCATCTCAACAACAGCAATCTCATGCTCGGGCGATAGTCGCAGCAGCGTTTTGGGCACACCCACGTCGTTGTTGAAGTTGCCCTCGGTTGCCATCACGTTATATTTTTGAGCCAACACAGTGCGTACTAGTTCCTTTGTCGTTGTCTTGCCATTGGTTCCCGTGATTCCCACCACAGGAATCGAGAACTGGCGACGATGCTCACGTGCAAGATCCTTGAAAGCCTGCAGCGAGTCGGGCACAAGCATCATTAGCTTGCCATCGAGAGGCTGCTCGATGAATTCGTTATAAACCAGCTCATCATCGACCACAGCAATTGCACAACCCTTCTCGAGTGCCTGCATAGCAAATTTGTTTCCATCGAACGACTCGCCCTTGAGTGCGATAAAGATGCTGCCCCCGGGGCAATCACGACTATCGGTAGTAACAACCGGATGTTGTTTATAGAAAGCGTATAGTTCTTTAATATCCATATTCTTAAAGTTTTCTTGCCACAAAGTTACACATAAAGATTGGAAAAGCTATTTGATTTATAAAAAAATTTGGTAATTAAGAGGGGTAGTAGTAACTTTGCAGTAGAATTTAAACACAAAACTACTGCAATGAAGAAAACAAAACGAAATATTGCCATCGTGTGTGGTGGCGACTCATCGGAGCATGAGGTATCGCTTCGCTCGGCACAGGGACTTTACAGCTGGTTTGATCGTGACCGCTACAACGTTTATATCGTCGTTATCAGAAAAAATGATTGGCATGTGAACCTGCACGACGGCAGCATAGCCCCAATCGACAAGAACGATTTCTCGTTCAAGCACAAAGACAAGAAGGGCGAGAAGACCACCTTTGACTACGCCTACATCACAATTCACGGCACACCTGGCGAAAACGGCATTTTGCAAGGTTACTTCGATCTAATAGGTTTGCCTTACTCAACCTGTAGTGTGCTTGTTGAGGCCCTGACGTTCAACAAATATATGCTCAATAACTATATGCGCCCATTTGGTGTAACCGTTGCCGACAGCATCTTGCTGATAAAGGACGTAGAGCGCAACATCACCGAGGACGATATTGAGCGCGACCTTGGCATGCCATGCTTTGTGAAGCCCACCGATGATGGCTCGAGCTTTGGTGTCACTAAGGTGAAGGAGAAGAGCCAACTCGCACCCGCTATCAAGAACGCATTCAAGCAGTACAACCAAGTGATGGTGGAACGATTCCTCGACGGTACTGAGGTGACTGTTGGCTGCTACAAGACCAAGACTAAGAGCGTGGTATTGCCCGTAACCGAGGTAGTTACCGATAACGAATTCTTTGACTACGACGCTAAATATAACGGACAAGTCGAGGAGATTACTCCTGCACGCATCAGTCCTGAACTTACCGCTGCTCTACAGGCCGAGACAAGTCGTATTTATGACATTCTGCACTGCAACGGCATCATTCGCGTGGACTACATTGTGACCAAAAACCCAGATGGCAGTGACTGCATCAACATGCTTGAGATAAACACCACTCCAGGCATGACAGCCACAAGCTTTATTCCACAGCAGGTGCGCGCAGCAGGTCTGGAGATGACCGACGTACTTACCGACATTGTTGAGAACCAGTTTTAAAGAATCTTTATCCTAGCATCTCCCACGCATGATCATTGAACCGTTCGACATTGGCAACATTGACATCGTGGCGGCGATACTCGACAAGATGTGGAGTAAGGATATATTCAAAGGTATTAAGCACAGCTTCGAGCTTTCGCGAGAAGTTGTGCTTAATATGTTCTACGACCCAGAACTTGCGCTCCAGGCGTGTGACGACGACGGGAAAATGCAGGCAGTAGCTTTTGCACGCATGAAAAAGGATGTAAACACTTCAAAACAATGGGTTGAGAATTTTTTGGTGGACAAAGATGACGATGAACGCGAAAAAGTGCTCGAAGCCACTGGCTATCTGCTTCGAACAGAGAGCGACTTGTTAGATGTCATGAGCAAAGATAGCGCCAAGTTCTCGTTCTTGATAAGCTACAAGCGCGGTTATGCCAAAGCACTGCAGAAGCGACTCATGCAGATGCTAAGAGCTCGTGGCGTGCGATGGACTTATCATATCACCGACAGCACCTGCACTTGGCAATACTTTCCTAGTCACGGCTTTGAGAAAGTGCATGAGGAGCTTGTTGAACCATTCAGCAGCCCAGGCAATCCTTATTTTTGCTATATATTCAGGAAGAACATTGAATAAGCGTGCCGCGAGGTACACTCATAGGACCAGATGCCGTTATGAGTCGAAGCAGGTCAAATTTCAGAAATTAGTTTCGATGGCTCGGAAACAGGATGCTTAAAGTGCTTGAAATGCCATTTCTTAATGTAACGGACGGCTTCACCAATCAGAATCACTGGTAGGGTCACTACGATGATGAATATCCAATCCTGCAAGTCGATAGGCTCGACATTGAACATTGCTCCGCCCACATTGACAATGAGCAATTGCCCCACGAAAATCAACAAAGCAATGAACACAAACTCACCACAATCCTTAAGTCGGAATGCTGAGTAGGGCGAACGATAGGACTTAGTATTGAACATGTTCCAGAACTGCATCATCACAAAGGTTGTGAAGAAGATTGCGCTCTCGTAATAGGAGATTACGTGCCGTGGTGCCTTAAGATAACTGCCACTGATAAGCATATTCCATAAATCACCAAGAGAGTTGATTTGCCGCAAGTCACAGTGCTTGATTACATAGAATAGCCCTATGAGGATGGCACTGAACAATAACCCTGTCCACAAGATGCGGAATGTCATGTGGCTGTCGATGATGAAAGCATGACGGTCGCGAGGTTTTTGTCGCATCAAGCTCTTGTTGGGTGGCAAAGTCGACAAAGCCATAGCCGCAAATGTATCCATAATGAGGTTCACCCACAACATCTGAGTGACTGTGAGTGGAGCATCGGTGTCCATGAATGCTCCAGCGAGCACCACCAAGCAAGCCACCACGTTGACCGTAAGCTGGAAAAGGAGGAAACGCTGGATATTTCGATAGAGCGAGCGTCCCCACATCACAGCACGACCGATGCTTGCAAACGAATTGTCGATGATTGTAATGTCGCTTGCCTCCTTGGCCACACTGGTGCCGTCGCCCATTGAGAGCCCTACTTGTGCAGCCTTGAGGGCAGGAGCATCGTTGGTGCCGTCGCCAGTGACGGCAACAACCTGGTTGCATCGCTGCAGAGCTTCGACAATGCGCTTCTTGTCGTGTGGTCGAGAACGTGCAATTATTTTCAGGTCCATGACACGGGCATCGAGTTCATCATCGGTCATTGCCTCAATATCGGGCCCCGTTGCAATGTTGCGCTCATTATCGGTCTTATCGTTCCACAGTCCTATCTGCCTGCCTATCTCACATGCTGTTGCAGCATTGTCGCCAGTGATGATCTTCACTTTAATGCCTGCTCGCAAACATTCCTCGATTGCAGCAGGAACATCATCGCGAACGGGATCGGCAATAGCCACATATCCCAAGAACGAGAGTCCTTGTGTCACAACCTTGTTGCGTTGCAAGGGTTGCTCATCGGGAGACAGTATCTTGTAGGCGAATCCCAGCGTGCGCATACCTTTGCTCTGGAACGAGAGGAGTTCGTCGTGAAGCGTTTCCTTATCAACCTCATAGCTTGAGTTATCGCACATGGCGAAAACAATCTCGGGCGCACCCTTCACATATAATATATTGCGGTCGAGAACCTCGCTTCGCACCATCGTTGCCATGAACTTGCGTTCGGTATCGAAAGGTACGTCGGCAAGAATCTCGCAAGTGTCACGCACTTCGGTATAGTCGACTCCCTGACTCTTGAGCCAAAGCAACAATGCTCCCTCGGTGGGGTTGCCCAGCACAGTGGTACGTGCCGTCGACTCGTCGGTCGAGAGGTGCGCTGTTGAGTTCATCGCTATGCTCTCACTCACGATAGCCGACTGCTCTTCGTTATATAGCCATCCGCCGCTCATTCCATAGAAGCGGGCATAATTCACATGCATCTGATTTTGGGTAAGTGTGCCCGTCTTATCGGTGCAGATAACCGTAGCTGCTCCCATCGTCTCGCAAGCGTGCATGCGTCGCACTAGATTGTTGGTCTTGAGCATTCGGCGCATGCTATAGGCAAGACTCAACGTCACTGCCATGGGCAGTCCCTCGGGCACAGCCACAACCACCAGCGTAACAGCCATCATGAACGACTGCAACAAGTAGGTGACAAAGTCTAGGTTGAAGGAGGCGTCGGGAGTATTGATAAAATAGGCCACTACCCTACCCACAATTACCATGGCGGCGATTAGGTAGCTTGCGCGTGAAATCAGCTTACCAAGGCCGTCGAGCTGCTCGTTGAGCGGAGTGCGCACACTAGAGTCGATTTGCGCGCTCACCATCACCTTGCCGTTCTCGGTGGCGTCGCCCACCGCCGACACTTGTGCCACGCCATGTCCTTCCATCACCTTTGTGGCCTTAAGCACCTCATTACTTGGATAGGTGGCATTTGGATCTAGGTTAGACTCATCGTCGGTCTTGGCGCATTGTGGCTCACCAGTGAGAGTTGACTCATCGACGAGCAACGAGTGCGCCTCGAGCAGTGTTGCATCGGCTGGGATTTCCTCGCCTGTGTTGAGCATCACAATATCGCCAACCACCACGTCGCGCCTAGCGATGTGCTGTACCTTGGCGTCGCGCACAACCTGCACTGGTTCGTCGTCGTTGACCTGATTGAGGATTTCGAACTCCTTTTCGGCCTTGTACTCAAAGATAAACGCAAGCCCTGTGGCAAGTGCTATGGCAATGAATATACCTATTGGTTCATAGAACACCATGGCATCCTTGTGGAGCCCATAATATTCATAGAAAGATATGCCCACTGACATCGCGCCAGCGATGAGCAGGATGATGATGAGTGGGTCATGGAATTTTTCAAGAAGCTTCTTCCACCAGGGGTCTTTCTCGACGGGTGTTAATACATTGGGACCGTGCTGCCGACGACTTTCGGCAACCTGTTGAGACGATAATCCAGTGTAATGCTGACTATTAGCCATAAAATATTTGAGCCTTTTAACGGTTTTGAGTATACAAAATTACTAAACACCACTCACATAGCAAAATATATGCCAAAAAAGTGGGCTGCGCGTGTATGGTTTTTTCAGACTATTACGGACAAAAAGAAGTGTTTTCATTGGATGCTGGATACTAAGCCATGCGGCTTGTGGTTATTAAGGACAATTGACTCGGTTTTTGCCACTCCTGCGGAGTGGAAATCAGAGCGCTACGCGCTAAAATTATTGTGGTGCTTCGCACTAAAATTTGGTTACGGATTGTAAGCGATTTCTAAGAATGCATAATTCACAATGCACAATGCACAATATTGCCACTCCTGGCGGAGTGGAAAGATTGTGGGACAGTTTTGAAAAAAAATTTTGGTTTTCATGGGATGTTTGGGACAAGTGGGACAAAATGGGAAAATTTTATTTAATCTCACAAAGTTGCACTTGACGGTGTCGCAAAGCCTGCTTACGCAGGAAATTTGAAACATGGAATCTCTGGAATCAGTTGACTCACCTGACTCAGCTGACTCATTTGACTCTGTTGACTCAGATGACTCGGTTATGTCAAACAACTGGAACAACTTGATAACAACATAAACAACAGTGGTTTTGCCTGCTTGCGCAGGAATTTTGAAACATGGAATCACTGTGGTCAGTTGACTCGGTGGTCATACTCCCCCTTTATCCCGCTCTTTCAGCGGCAATGGGCTGCACCTCAGCATAACTCGAGCAAGCTCGGTTCTGCATTCGGTTTGCACCATTGGTCTATCTTAGAGGGGGAGCTGATCGGAATCGGTGTAATCAGTTTGCCGTGAGTGTGGTGGGGCGCTTCGCTTAAAATTGGGTCAAGTTCAAATCCCTTCGGGACCGCACACCGTGCTTCGCACGACTTATGCTTTTGAATCTCCCCGAGCTGAAGGTTGAATGAAAATTAAGTTGAAAATTGCAGAGACGCGCGCAATTATGCTTTAATAATCTCGCAAAGCTGCGCCTATCGTTGTCGCAAAGCCTGCTTACGCAGGAATTATTTTTTTTCATGGTGGTAACAATTAATTAATGTACTTGTGTGCGCAAAGGTAGTGGATGGAAGGGTGGCGAGACAACATTAAAAAGGGGCGAATGGGGCGAATCATAACCAGCTTGCGCTGGAAATTGGGTCGAGTTTCAATGCCCAAAGGGCACCGCACACCATGCTTCGCACGACTTATGCTTTTGAATCTCCCCGAGCTGAAGGTTGAATTAAAATTAAGTTGAAAATTGCAGAGACGCGCGCAATTATGCTTTAATAATCTCACAAAGTTGCAACTAGCGTTGTCGCAAAGCCTGCTTGCGCAGGAATTTTGAAACATGGAATCAGTTGACTTTTTTCAGGAATAAGAGAAAACAGCGCATCAAATTGTAATGAACAGCGCGCATGCGCTGCAATACACTAACTACACCATTGCTTCTTAAGTGATGTGGGGGTTGCAATATGTCAAAGAACGCTTAATCCAATGCACAATTCTTAATGCATAATGCACAATTGCGTTAGACGCTGACATCAATAATGCAAAATGGCATTGAGGTTAGAGCAAAGGTAATAGTGGTAGGGCTTGTAAAACAATATCAAAACCGCCATGAGGCTGTCTCTCTTGGCGGTTTATTTGTATCATTTTTATGTAGAGTGGGTTATCTTAGGATTTTCTCGGTGGTGCGGGTGCCGTCGCTGTAGGTGGTGACGCGGATGTTGAAGCCCTTGAATGGCTCGCTGCTACTCATGCCCTGGAGGTTGTAATATAGCACCGTTTTAACCTCTTTGCTGGGTGTCACAGTCGGTATTCCACTATCATACCCCCATTGCTCATCAAGCCAAGCCGCCTTGAGCAAAATGTTATTAAGAAATTCGTCTGAAGCGCCATTCCACAGGTCACTATAGTAAGGCCATCTAACCTTGTCATATTGTTTAGCGATTTCTATAAGATCCAGAAATTGCCGATCGTGTGCAACGACTTTGTCTAAAACTCCATCATCTCTAAATTCTTTCCACAAAGTCGAAATCGAACTCTGATACCGGGGAAACTTTAACAGTTCCTCTATCCACAGGAATGTGAATGGTGACTCGTAGTTGAAGATGAAATCATCGGTTTTGGCACGGGTGAAACTGTTGCCAAAATCCCACACTGGCCCAAACATCAGTTTCTCGTCCTCACCCCTGTCCTTATAAATAAACATGCTGCGACAGAATGACTCAATATTAGACATCACCTCATTAATGATGTAGAAGCGCGTGAGCGTGCCCATGTCAAGATACTGTTCCCAGCCAGTATCATTTTTATTATTGACAAAGACACAGCTGTCGACCTTGGAGATTAAACGAGAAATATAATCGACTTGCACTTGCGACACTTTTTCGGGAGAATGAGAAGTGAAGAAGAACCACCCCTTTGACGAATCATTATTTTGAGACATACCATAAACACGCGTGTCGTTCCCGTTAACCTCCAGCAGCCATCCCCCACTCACATAGTAAGGATTGGTTTCATTATCACTCTGCTCGACAATTCCTACACGGCCATCTTCCACTCTTATATTCTCGCACAGGAAATAAAGCCCCACGTATTCATCATTAAGGAACAACTCAACTGGAAGTTGCCGTGTGGTGTAAGGCATTCCCACTTGTCGGCTCAATTCAAAGCCTGTCTCGTCACGTAGAAAACCACTAAGGTCGTCGGCATGTGGCAGCAAGACAAAATGCTTGCTCTTGTCAAGCCCCAAGGGTGATTGTTTATGAGCGAACTTTATTTTGTAAGGTTTCTTATAGAATCCTCGCCAGGTGTAATTGCCTCGTCCTTTTATCGACAGCTCAAGTGGATTTTCCTCGCTGCCAAGCGATTGGGAATCACCACTGCCGCAATTGTCGATCCACAAAGTGGCATCAATATAATTGTCCTTAGTTGTAACCGGACAAGAGCCTTGTGTTTTGATGTGTATAACAGGCAGGGTGCCCGAGGCTGTAGCATTATAGCTCTCTTGAGTTCTCCAATAGCCGTCACTCTCTAGGGTGTCATCAAGTATAGGACAATAGACGTAATCGCACCGATGGGGGTGAGTGTCGGGGTTTATTTCGCGCCACATTCCCATGAGTGTGTGTCGTGAAGTGTGGTTCTCAATAAAATCATTCACTGCCTCATTAAAGGTACCAGAGTCAACATCGCTTTCTATAAAAGAATAAAGGTCGCATCCAACAGGCTCATCAAGCGTCAATTGCCACCAACCGTCACTGCCAGCAGGCACCGACAATTTATAGACATTAACCACAACATTAACGGTGTCGAAAGTCGCAAACTCAACATTGGCATAATTAATCTTGCTGTTGTCAAAATAGTAAGATCCTGGTTCAAAAACATCGGCATGGCAATTGGGCACGCATAAACTTGCCAAACACAGAATATTCAAAAAGTAAAAAACATATCCTCTCATCTATCGTGCATTATAGAATTAGATTTTCGTGATTCTAAGATTATAACGAAGGCTATGCGCGATTATTGTCACAACGTTAGGTCACGCACATGGTCAAGATGCTTGATGATGCGGGCCGGCACTCCTGCTACAACACAGTTGCTGGGCACGTCTTTAATAACAACGGCGTTGGCACCGATGAGCACATTGTCACCGACGGTGATGCCGCCTATCACTTTAGCCCCGCAGCACACCTCCACGTTGTCGCCTATCACGGGAGCCTTCAGGTCATGGTCAAACCCTATAGTGACCTGTTGATAGATCTTGCAGTTATTGCCAATCTTCTCGGCAGAGATGATAGTGGAAAAACCATGCTGAATTATCAGGCCCCCGCCAATGTCATTAGTGGTTATCTCAAGGGTGTTCTTTCCCCTTAGCCACCAGCTTGACAGCAATCTTAAAACTCCCGAGCGCTTGTAAAACACCGAGCGGAATTCGGGGTAGGAACCAAGAAGGTAGGAAAAGCCCCACAGGTTGTAGGCAGTGTGCCGCCACCGCGACCACTGCCTCAGGTCGGCCATCACCAATCTCCTGGCAGCTGATGGCATCAACAACCAGTAGGCTGCTGCCAAAGGGAATGCCAGCAGTCCTTTAAGCCTATTTTTCAAAATTATCATAATTGATTTAACGTCAGGAGTGGTTTGGGACAAAATTAGAAAAAAAATGTGTAATTACCCCCCCCATTTGTTAAATCGTGTTAAAACAAATGGTTTTGCCAGTGTATTTTGACTAAAAATCCAGCCCATTTTGGCTCATTTGAACCAGTTTATACATTCAATTTATAGAAGCGTAGCCTAATTATGAATTGTGCATTATGCTTGTTCTCTGTTTTTTATGGAATTGGGTTTTAGAGGTTCAAGTATTGCGAAAAAAATCGTTACAAAACAATTTCGTAATGTATTTTGGGGAAAGCTTATGGGAGCTCGTTGCGAAGGAGGTAGTTGTTGCGGAGTGATTCGAAGGAGGAGGGGGTGGACTTCAGTTGTGCGGTGTCGATGAGAGGGTTGTAGCTGTCGAGGATTGATTGTGGTGTGACATACTCTGCGCCCTTGAGGGGTGTGGATGCTTGGACGGGCTGGATGTTCCAGCCGTAACGGCGGTTGAGGGCCTTGATGATCATGGCGGTGCCTCGCTGTTTGCCTTGGAGGCTGTATCCGGCTATGTGTGGCGTGGCGATGAAGGCCTTGTCGAGGAGTTCGTGGTTGATATTAGGTTCGCCTTCCCAGCAGTCGAGAGCAACGTCGCCGTGCCATCGCAGCAGTGCCTCGTTGTCGCACACGGCTCCGCGGGCTGCGTTGATGATGAGTTTGCATCGTTGCAGACTGTTGAGGAACTGCTCGTCGCAGAGATGCCAAGTGGGGTATTTGCCCTCACGGGTGAGGGGCGTGTGGAAGGTGATGATGTCGGAGGCGCTCATAAGCGCGGGGAGAGGAAAGAGGAAAGAGGAGAGAGAGGGCTGCGCCTGATTCTCGAGGAGAGTTTGTTTTGAGTGGAGAGTAGAGAGTGGAGAGTTTTTCAATGCAGAATTCATAATGCACAATGAACAATCATTCATACTCCCCCCAACCCCCTCTATCTTAGAGGGGGAACTAGAGTGGACATCTACATTGCATAATTCTTCGGCGAGGGGTGGGTCGTTGAGGATGACGCGATAGCCTAGCTGGTGGGCCCAGCGGGCGACGATGCCGCCTACGTGTCCCACACCCACGATGCCTAGGGTGAGCTGGTGGCCGAGTGGAGTGCGTTGCGCCTCGAGCCATTGCAGGATGGAGGCATGAGTCCACTGCGCCACTGCGGGAGCGTTGCACCCGGGTGCATTGACCACAGTGATGCCGTGCTGACGGCAGTAGTCGAGGTCGATGTGATCGGTGCCGATAGTGGCTGTGCCGATGAACTCTACTGCAGTGCCCTCGAGAAGGGATTGGTCGCAATGGGTGCGAGTGCGAGTGAGCAACACCTTGGCGTCGCGCAACACTTCATTGTTTATCTCGCTGCCAGGCACATAGAGAACCTCTTGAGCTACAGGCTCAAGTAGACCTTTGAGATAGGGAATCTTGCTATCGGCAATTATCTTCATCATGCGATGACCATTGCAATAATAAATGCAGCGAACAGAGCCACAAGCAGCCACACCGTGACAGGCTGGCGCGTCTCGTGTTGAGTGATGACATACCAATGTCCATATTGAATGGCGAAACACATGTTGAGCAACGGCATGTAGATGAGGAAGTCGTTATAGTCGATTGCCATCATGAGCACCACGAAGATAGAGAGAGCAATAAAGAAATTGTTGTAGGCCCTCACATGGACGCTATAATTGAGCATCGTCTTGAGATTGGAAATGGTGAGCAGCACCGTGAGCGCCACAGTGGTGATGGCCATGGTAACCGCCCAACCCTTGGCGGCAAATGGCGGTGCAGCTGTCCACACCTGCGAGATGTGTGGAGCCTGGAATGCCGAAAGCGGCTCAAGGCCTGTGCCAAGCATAATCCAATAGGGGGTGACAATGCCAAAGATAGTGGCAAAGACGCCGCGCACATCGAGCACACGCATATAGGCAAAACCCAGCAAGAACAATGGGATGAGCAAGAAGAAGACATAATGGTAGATGGTGAAGAACGAAAGCAGCGCCATCACCAAGAAAATTCCTTGAGTTGCCCCACCCCGCTTGCCATAGAGGTCGAACATGAAGAACAGCGACATTACAACCACTAGGCACAGAGCAGTGCCAGCAAAGAAGCGTGTACTCAAGAAGGGGTTGATGCCCTGAAGAAGTACAAAAACAGCGGCAAAGACAAAGCAGTTGTAGGTCTTGATGTAGCGGAACATAATGTTGAGCGTGACAAGCAGCACACCCATAATCACGTTGCACAACACAGCGACAAAGCAAGAAGTGTCGCTACTCGAAATCCATGTGGCAAGATTGTGAAACGTGCCATAGCCACGCTGAGGCACCACAAAGTTGCCACTGGCAATAATCGAGAAGATAACAAGCAGCAGAATCGACAGCCCAAAGAAGCCGCGATTGTTGAAATAGTCAACTATGTAACTGCCTTTCTTTGCCATGGTCTTTTTCTAGAAGGTATAGATTTACTAGTAGTTCTAGATTTTAAATAAACTATGAATTAGTCTCGTCGCTGCCATCACCGGCCTCGGCGTCACGCCGTTTCCAGCCATTGCGTCGTCCCTTGAAGATTGGGCGCTCCTTGTCCTCGCCAAGCTGTGGACCATGGAAGGAGAAGGTGCGACGACGTCTTGGGTCGCGTCCTTCGCCATCGCCCTCGGCACCAACGCCATAGGTCCGCTCGGTGCGATAAACGTGAGAACCATCGTCACGCACCTTGCGCATAGGGTTCACACCGCGGTCGCCATCCTCACGACGACGGCGCATGGGGTTAACACCACGGTCGCCATCCTCACGACGCCTAGTGAAACCTCCCTCGCGACGCTTTCCGAAGCCACCATCACGACGATCACCATCACGGCGGTCACGGCGGTCACGATAGTCGCCATCGCGTCGTTCACCACGATCGCCACGCTTGAACTCGCGCCGTGGCCTATCGTCACGATCACGACGCTCATAGTTGGGCTTGTCGCTCGCACGGAACTCAGTGTTCTTGATAGTGCCACCCTTGCGACGCATGTCGTCGAAACTGCCGTCGAAGATAACGTATTCACGGAGCTCGCACTCGATGTCGCCATTGAGCAACGGATAGTGCAGCGATGCCTTGAGGCCCAGGTTGTCGACGAGTTCCTTGTTGCTACCCACGATGAGCCAGCAGTCGTAACCCACATACACCTTCTTGAGCTTGTTGCCCAAGGTTGCGTAGAGCTGTGGCAACTCATCGCTCGTGAGGCGCTCGCCATAGGGTGGATTGCTGATGAGCACACCCTTCTCGGGAGCCGATTCCTGCTCCTCGATGGGCTTACGCTCCACCTCGATATACTGTGTGAGACCAGCATTCTTGACATTGGCATTGGTAGCAGCTACCGCCTTGCCCAGAATGTCGTAGCCGTAAATCTTGTGAGTAAACTCCCGCTCTCCACTATCGTCGTTATAGATTGCCTCGAAGAGGTCAGCATCATAGTCGGGCCACTTTTGGAAAGCATATTCCTGACGATATACACCTGGATTGATATTTGCAGCTATGAGCGCCGCCTCAATCAGGAATGTTCCTGAGCCGCACATGGGGTCGACGAAGTTGCTCTCGCCGTCCCATCCACTGAGCTTGATAATGCCAGCAGCGAGCACCTCGTTGATGGGAGCATCGGTCTGTGCCACTCTCCAGCCACGCTTATAGAGCGGCTCACCCGATGAATCGAGCGAGATTGTCACATCGTTGCCGTTGATGTGAACATTGAAGTGATAGTCGGGACCTGTGAGACGAATTGATGGGCGCTTGCCCGAGCGCTCCATGAAATAGTCGGCTATACCGTCTTTCACGCGATAGGTAACGAAGCGTGAATGCTTGAAAGACTCGCTATTGACCGTGCAGTCGATAGAGAAGGTGCTGTTCTCGCTCAGTATGTCCTCCCAATGGTATTGCTTAACCTGCTCATAGAGGTCATCGGCATCGGTCGACTTAAATTTATAGAAGGGTTTCAGCACTCGCAAGGCAGTGCGCAGGCAGAAGTTGGCCCGATACATCAATTCCTTGTTGCCCTTGAAGGCAACCATGCGTCGTCCCTGCTGCACATCTTGTGCTCCCAGAGCCACCAGCTCATCACTCAGAACCCCTTCCAGCCCCTGGAAGGTCTTAGCAACCATTTCAAAAGTCTCACTCATAATCATGTCAAAAATGTTTAGATTATTCCACACTGCGTGAAATATGGGTGCAAAGTTAATCTTTTTTGATGAAATATGAAAAGAGAACGCCTATTATTAATTTTTACTTTGGCGAAATGAAAAATTATTAATGCATGTGCAATCAATAGAACATAGATATTAACCCAATATCCAAAATCAAGTTGTGTGAGAGTGTATAACACCAAAAATCAATACTTAGGCTAGGTTTACCGCAATCGCATTAGTTAAGACGAGATAAATACTTTGGCCCAATCGCCAGTGGAGTGGTCGATGATACCGAAGAAGTCGGGTTCATCGACCATTTCGGCATTGGGACATCCTTGAAACTGAACCTCAATGATTTCCTTAAGGCTCAGGAATTTCTCTTGAGCATCCTCTTCGCATGAGAAACGGTAGTCGTCACGACCATCCTCACTCTCGCTATAATATTGAAAAACCACGAGCCAAGACATATTTGTTGTTCGTTATTCGTTGTTCGTTGTTAGTTTTTTGTGTTTCTCGTGGTGCCAAATTTCAAGGCTATTGAAGGCGTTCTGCCACAAAATGTAGAAACCGGGGCCCACTGCGGCGAGAGGATTGAGCCAAGCGCTCGACACCCAGATTGCGAAAGCTGTATTTTTCTGACCCATTGCCTGCCCCATCTCGGTGGTGGCATGGAAGAAACGGCCAACGTAACGCCCAATAGCAAACTGCACGAAAGTGATGGCAAGACTAGTGAGTGCAACTATTGCGATAAACCACACTGTGGTTCCGGAATTCATAATGTTGCGCATGGTAGCACCCGAAATAACGAGCAAGAGCACTCCCCACAAGTAGAACGAAAGATCCTTGTTGCTGATGATGAGGCGGTGCAGACGTGGTGTGAAATGCTTTACCACATAGGCCAGCGCCATAGGCGCCACGAGCACTGAACACACTCGCTCTAGCAGCGCTAGGAAGGCGTCCCAGAAAGGCATATCAATACTCTTGTCAACAAGCGGGAACACCACAGGAATGGATACTGCCGCCACAAAGTTGCTCAGCAGCATGAAGGTGGTCATTTTCTCAAGGTCGCCATCGAGTTTGGCGGTCACCACTGGCGCTGCCGTGGCACATGGGCAGATGACGCAACAAATGATGCACTCCATGAGGATCAGGTCGTTGCCCTTAGCGTCGTAGTGCATAATGAGCACAGTGCTAACTATCACCAGCACAAGTTGCAACGCCAAGATGACGAAATGCCACCAGCATGGGCGCATGCGGTGAAAGTCGGCTCGACAGAAGGTGACAAACAATATCACAAACAGAATCCAAGGCAAGATAAAGTCGAAGAAACTGTTGAACACCTGCCCCGCTTCATGCAACGCCGGCGTGAAGTAGAAGATGAAATAGACCAAGATGCCAGTCGACATCGCCACTGGCAAAGTCCATTCCTTGAGTATTTTAATAAGCTTGTTCATTCAGAATGACATAGTTGTTGCTTAGTCTTTGGGGTCGCTTTGCTTTAGACGCTCAACGAACTGGTCGATTTTCTCCAGTTCCTTTGGAATGTCGATTTCCTGAGGACAGTGACTCACACACTTGCGGCAGCCAATACAGTGATTTGCCTGACGCAGGCGTGGCACGCTGTAGTCGTAGCCCACAAGGAATGCCTTGCGAGCTCGCTTGTAGTCGTTATCCTTCTCGTCGCGCACCAAATTACCCTCCTTGAGACACTTGTTGTAGTGGACGAAAATCGCCGGAATATTGATACCATAGGGACATGGCATACAGTACTTGCAGTCGTTACAGGGGATATCATGCAATGCGACGATTTTATCGGCAATCTTGCTAAGGAAAGTATCTTCCTCGGGTGTGATGGGCTTCAACGGGGAGTAGGTTTTTATGTTCTCCATGAGGTGGTCCATCCATGTCATGCCGCTAAGCACGGTGAGCACACCCTCGGGAGTTCCAGCATAGCGGAATGCCCATGATGCTATGCTACTGTTAGGGTCACGTCGCTTCATATCGGCAACGATACTATCGGGCATATTAGCCAGTCGTCCACCCAGCAGAGGTTCCATTATGATAGCAGGGATGTCGCGCTTCTTTAGCTCGTCATAAAGGTATTCGGCATCGGTATTATCTTCGTTTATTTCCTTAGCGTGTTTCCAATCAACATAGTTAAGTTCGATTTGCACGAAATCCCAATGATAGTCGCCATCGTCGTGCCATGCTAGCAAGTTATCGAAGATGGCAATGTCGCCGTGGTAGCTGAATCCCAGGTTTCGAATCTTACCAGCTTCCTTCTGCTCCACAAGCCAGTCGAGCAAGCCATTGTCCATGAAACGGTCGTTAAACTCCTCGATAGCATCTTCACCGCCTCCTACAGCATGCAGAAGCATGTAGTCGATATAGTCGACCTGCAGTTCCTTGAGCGAGTTATAGAACATCTTCTGGCTCTCCTCTAGCGACCTTGTAGAAGGGTCGAAATTGGAGAGTTTGGTAGCGATGAAATACTTGTCGCGGGGATGACGGTGCAGCGCGATGCCAGTAGCTTTCTCGCTGCGTCCACGGCAATAGGCTGGCGATGTGTCGAAGTAGTTCACGCCGTGCTCGATTGCGAAGTCAATCTCCTTATTCACCAGTTCCTGGTCGATTTCTGCATTGGGGTCGGCCAAATCACCACCCTCTAACGGCAGACGCATCATACCGTAGCCAAGCAGCGACACACGGTCGCCAGTACTGTGGTTGGTGCGATAGGTCATCTTATCTTTGGGCACATCTTCGGCCGATATAGCAGAATTGTCTGAAGGGTCATATTTGCAAGCTGCGAGCACTGCGCTCGATGCCACTGCAGTGCCTCCCGCCACCTTCAAGAAGTGGCGTCGGCTCATATTATGGTTGTCGTTATTCATTACTGTAGGGGGGATTAAATGGTTCGGTGATCTTCGTGGCCTTCAACGTGGATGGCCGAAACTGGGCGTGAAGGGCATACATACTCGCATGCGCCGCAGCCAATGCACTTAGCCTCGTTGATGCTGGGCACCATGGGTGAGTTTTCGTCATTCTCGTCGAGCTGAATCATGGTGATAGCACCAGTGGGGCAGTGACGTGCGCAGTTGCCGCACGAAACAGGTGTTCCGTCCTCGTTCTTATCGCGTGTGGGAATGCACAGGAAGTGAGTCCACACGGCGTGACCAATCTGAGTAGAAGACTTCTGCTCGAGAGTAATAGGTTTTATGGCGCCAGCGGGACACACCTGTGAGCAGCGGTTGCACTCAGGGCGGCAGTAGCCACGCTCGTAGCTCATAATGGGCTGCATGAAGGTGAGCAAGTCGTTGGATGGGCGGAGCACCTGGTTAGGACACTCGGCGACACACAGCTGGCAAGCCACGCAATGCTTCGCCATGTTGCGTGCGCTTATCGAGCCAGGAGGAGTGATGGGGTTCTTGCGCTCGGGCATCTGTTTCTCCTCGATGGCAGCAAGGCCTCCGTCCACTTTCTTCTTGGCTTGTGCCATAGCTGTTGTAGCAAGTGCAACACCGCTACCAATTAGGAATGCGCGCTTGCCCTTGTCGATCCCTTCTTGTTGCTGAGGAGTTTCGGCAACGGGAGTGACTTTGCGTGGGCGTCCGTAATAGATGGCGTCCTTGTGGCACTTTGTAATGCAGTTACCACAGGTGACACAGCGGCTATGATCGACAATGCCGCTCTGATAATCTATGCAAGAAGCCTTGCAATTGCGTGTGCAAAGACCACACTTGATACACTTATCGTCGTCGATGTGAACCTTAAGGAAAGAGAAGCGCGAGATAAGGCTCAAGAATGTGCCAACGGGGCAGATAGTATTGCAATAGGTGCGTCCACCTCGCCATGCCAAGATAGCGATGATAATGAATAGTATGGCAGCCGTTGCCAGCGACGCGATGCTCTTGACCCAAACTTCCACGGTATAGATGCCATAGCTGTCGTAGTGCTCGGCAATGGCAGCGACGCCATTGTTGCACCACTCATAGATGGGTTGAAAAAGGTTGGTGGCAATTAATCCATAAGTGCCGTAAGGCTCTAGAATCGCCATCAGAGAACCTATTCCGAGTACTATTGCGATAATGAAAATCACTAGCACCGGATAACGCAGCCACTTCACCTCCTTAGAATAGGTAAAGCGGTTTTTCTTGCGCTTGCTGTGAATCCACGATATGAGGTCCTGCATTACACCCAGTGGACAAATCACTGAACAGTAGATGCGTCCAAAAATTAAAGTCAGGATCACCAGTGCCGTTATTATAACAAAATTAAGAGCTAATACTGCTGGAACCAACTGAACCTTGGCGGTCCATCCCAACCAATGGTGCAGTGTGCCTGTGAAGTCGAGGAAAAGCAACGTCACAGCCACAAAACATAGCACTGCTAAGATTCGTCGAATTTTCTTTAACATGAAATATAAGTTTGGGAATGAATAATTAACTAATTACTTGTGATGCCATCATCCTATTTATTTTGCGCATCTCAAGGATGAGAAGCACAACACCGATTAGTGCCGAGATGAGGTCGCTTGCTGGAAATGAATACCACACACCATCGAGTTTAAACAGTGGCGGCAATATGAACAGGAACGGTAACAGACATAACACTTGTCGCGACAAACTCATAAAAATAGACTTTGTTGCCTCGCCAAGCGACTGAAAGAAATTGGTAGTAACAATTTGGAAACCAGCTACCCAGAATACCATATTAGCAACACGGAACGCATGTGCGCTTGACTGAATTAGTCCCTCGTCGGTAGTAAAAATCATAGCTAGATATTCGGGCACGAATTCGCTCAAGAGAGTAGCAACCAAACACACAATAGTACCAACAGCAACTGTAAGCCAGTAAGTACGCTTGAGACGGTCATATCGCTTGGCGCCATAGTTGAATCCCACAATGGGCTGCATGCCCATGCACACGCCGAGCACAAACATGATGGCAAGCTGTGAAATGGTCATCAGGATGCCCATCGCCGCCACACTCTGGTCGCCGCCATGCTTGAAAACGGTGTGGTTGAGCACAGCATTAATCACGCATCCGGCAGTGTTGACGATGCATGGCGCTGCGCCAACGGCAATAATCGGGCCCAAGATGTCCCATTTTACTTTGTAGATGCCTGGTTTATAGTGAATTTCACTCTTTTTGTTAAAAAAGTGATGCTGCACATAAATCATGGAGATGAACATCGAGATGTCGGTTGCGATAGCTGCTCCCTTAATGCCCCATTTGAGCCCGAAGATAAAGATTGGTGCCAGAATCACGTTCATGCCTGCGCCAATGAAGTTGGCCCACATGGCCTTCTTGGGATAGCCCGTGGCGCGCATGATGTTGCTGAAAGAGAACGTGAGGTTGTTGATGAGCAGTCCTGGCAGCATGTACATCATGAAGTCGCGTGCATAGGGCAGCGAAGTTTCGCTAGCACCAAAGAGGATTAGCACTTCATCGATAAAGATAGCGAAAAGTGTGAGATAGAAAGTGCCTAGTATTAGGGTCATTACCAAGCTGTTGCCCAAAATCTCCTCGGCAATGCGA
>JAEEGL014708656.1_pt1 | contig 19348 bp, 15 predicted proteins | sample 9134231 | NCBI WGS metagenome assembly JAEEGL01 (sample SAMN16246548, study PRJNA631951) | gut metagenome | biome: gut microbiome; feature: rumen; material: fiber-attached | host: Bos | place: Iran: Karaj | collected 2018-10
GAACGGAAAGGATCGAGATAAGGCCTATGACAAAGCAAATGACGACTACACCGATCGTTAATTTTACCCTGAGGGAAAGAAAACGTTCTTTCTTCATTATACTGTCTCCTGGTTTGAGTCTTAGATCCGCAGCGCCGTTATCGGGTTATTACAAAGATTTTAACAGAGAAGAGGGGATATAACAAGTTTCAGATGTCAAAAATGCGCTGTTACTATCACAGCTTTTTGGGCTGTGAACAGTAACGCCAATTTTGTCTTTTTATGTTGTGAATTTTATAGTAGAATAAATATATCGGTTATTTACGGGGGAAAGGTTTATTCGGCGGAGAAAGAAAGGAGGAGAAAATGGGTGAAAAAAAGATCCCTGTTATAGTGATCAACAGGGAATACGGAGCAGGAGGAAGGAGCCTTGCGGCTATTTTGTCAGAGAGACTGGGAATACCGTATTATGACAGGGAGTTTGTGGAAAAAACAGCGCAGGAGAGCGGTTACGGCGAGGATGAGGTCCTTAAGGAGGGAGAGGAGATGAGCAAATCCTCCAGAGTAATAAACAATTTCTTAAACAGCACCGTATCCTACAGCAGCTCTTATGACGCGATCTTTCAGGCCGAGAAAAAGGTGGTTTTAAAGCTTGCCGAAAAACCGTGCATTATGGTGGGACGCTGTGCGGACCGTATACTTGATGAGGCGGGGATCGATGCTGTAACCATCTATCTGCATGCCCCTCTTGCCTTCAGGCTCAAAAGGGCGGAGGAGCTTAAGGAGAACGGTGAGGAAAAGCTGGAAAAATTCGTTGAGGAACGTGACAGCCAGCGCAGGGTATATTATAAGCAATATACCGGCTGTGATATCACGGATGCCTCAAATTATACATTCTGCTTTGATGTCGGAAAGGTCAGCGTTCCTCTTTGCGCGGATTTCGTTATGGCCATGCTTGAAAAAGAATGACGAACCTTAACGACAGAAGGGAGGAGAATATGAAAAGATCGAGAAAACGCACGGCTTTATGTGCATTACTGACCGTGTCAGTGCTTGTCCTTTCCGGCTGCGGGGGACGCAGGCTTATGATGGGAACGGGAGGAACATCGGGAACCTATTATGCTTTCGGCGGTGTTCTGTCCCAGTATATGAAGAACTATACCGATTACAATGTGACCGCGGTCTCCACAGCGGCTTCCAAGGCTAATATACAGAGCATCGGAGACGGTGACTACCAGATCGGCTTTACCCAGTCCGACGTTATGAACTATGCCTGGGACGGAAGCAGATCCTTTGAGACGGACGGCCCCTGCAGGGACTTCCGCGTGATGGGGGCTCTGTATGCCGAAACGGTGCAGCTGATCACCATGAAGCAGGATATTCAGAGCGTAAGCGACTTAAAGGGAAGAAGCGTTTCCATCGGAGCTCCCGGATCCGGGGTTTTCTTTAATGCCATGGATGTGCTGGAGGGAGCGGGGCTTACGGTGGATGATATCAAGCCTCAGTATCAGAGCTTTGATGACAGTAAGGAAGCACTGAAGGACGGACAGATTGATGCGGCCTTTATCGTGGCGGGAGCTCCGACCTCCGCCATCACTGAGCTGGCAACCACAAACGGGGTATTTCTGATCCCCATAGAAGGGGAGCTTCAGAAAAAGATCATGGAGCTGTGTCCCTATTACGCGCCCATGCAGATCCCTGCGGATACTTATCCCGGACAGAGTAAGGCGGTGGATACCATAACAATTAAGGCTACGCTTATAGTTGACGCGGATATGGATGAGGATACGGTTTACGAGCTTACGGCCGCCATCTTCGATCATGCGGAGGATATCAGTAAGGAGAACGCCAAGGGAGAGGAGCTGTCCATAGAAAATGCCACATCGGGGATAACTATACCCTTTCATGCCGGAGCTGCCCGTTATTATAAGGAGCATGGCGTTTCGGTAGAGATACAGGAGGAGGATATATGAGTATTCAGAATGAAGACAGACGCGAATACGAACTGGATCAGGAAGGCCTCGAGGAGGTCATGAAAAAATATGACAGGGAATCCAACGTCCGTGCCTTTTCGGGAAAGGCCGCTCTGATGGTAAAGACGCTTATGATCGCTTTTTCCCTGTTCTGTATCGGAGTTACCCTGTTTGCCACGTTTCTTGAGGAGATAAGACTGACATCCTTTATGGGACTGATCGTGCTGTTAGGGTTTCTTTACTATCCCGCCCAAAAGAACCAGAACAGAGTCAATCATATTCCCTGGTACGATATACTTGGAATGGTACTGGGCTCGGGGGCGTTTTTCTATTACACCTTCAACGCCGAGCAGATAATCCAGCAGGGCACCAGATTTTCCGCGGGACAGATCTTTATCGCCCTGATCGGCATAGTTGCCCTTTTAGAGGTTACGAGGCGCAGCGTGGGCTGGCCCATACTTATCGTTGCCGTGTTTTTTATTGTATATGCCATCGTCTACGGGCTGACAAACCCTTCTCTTGCCGGAAGGCTCAAATATCTGGTGCGGAATCTCTTTTACGCAAAGACAGGGATACTGTCGACGCCCATCAACGTCTGCTCCAAATTTATCGTCGTCTTTATCATATTCGGCGCATTTCTTGAGCGGACCGGTATTTCGGAGCTGTTTATCAACATTGCCAACTGCGTCGCGGGACGTTTTGCCGGAGGCCCTGCCAAGGTGGCCGTTATCTCCTCGGCGCTCTGCGGCATGGTCAGCGGTTCTTCGGTGGGGAATACGGTTACTACCGGTTCCGTGACGATCCCCATGATGAAGGAGACCGGCTACAAACCTGATTTTGCGGGAGCGGTGGAGGCCGCGGCATCTACCGGCGGCCAGATCATGCCACCCATCATGGGAGCGGCAGCCTTCCTAATGGCGGATATTATCGGAGTGCGCTACTCTGACATTCTTATAAGAGCCATTTTCCCTGCTGTCCTTTATTTTACCGGCATTTTCATAGCCGTGCACCTTGAGGCTAAAAAATACGGTCTTACGGGCATTCCTTCGGAAAAGCTTCCCAAGATCGGAAAGCTTCTTAAGAAGATCTATCTCCTGGCGCCCCTGGTAATGCTGGTTATCTGGGTTTCCAAAAATATGATGACCATGCAGAGGGCGGCCGCCTATGCCATCATCGTGGCGGTAGTGGCGAGTATCCTTGACGGGATACTTTACGGAGGCTACCGTGAAGCTTACGGTGCTCTTAAAAAGAACGGCGATGCCAATCCTTCCCTTTCCGTCCTTATCGGAACCAAAGAGGAGTGCAGAAACTGCTTTACCTTGAAAAAGCTTCTGGACTCTCTTGAAGCAGGAGGAAAGGGAACCATTACGGTTGGCGCGGCCTGCGGGGTTGCAGGCATAATTTCCGGAACCATCACCATGACCGGTCTGGCAAACGAGATGATAAACGCCATCGTAGCGGTTGCGGGGGACAGGCTCATTGTCGCGCTGGTGCTTACCATGCTTTGCTGTATAATACTTGGAATGGGCGTTCCTACTACGGCTACCTATTGTATCATGGCGGCCACCTGCGCGCCGATACTGACCCGTATGGGGGTTCCGATACTGGCGGCTCATTTCTTTGTATTCTATTTCGGCATAGTCGCAGACATCACGCCCCCTGTGGCGCTGGCGGCCTATGCGGGAAGCGCCATCGCCAAATCCAATCCGATGAAGACAGCACTTAACGCTACCAAAATGGCCATCGCGGCCTTTCTGATCCCCTATGCGTTCTGCTTCAACCCACAGATGCTTCTGATAGACGCAAGTGTCTTCAACGTTATCATCCTCTACGTCACCTCCCTTGTGGGAGTTGTAGGCGTGGCGGCCGCGCTTGAGGGATATTTCAGGTCCGGCATGGGGATGGTCGACCGCCTTCTGTTTTTATGCGGAGGGCTTTTGATGATCTTTCCGGGGACAGTAACAGACGTTACGGGATTATTACTGATCGCTGCCGGAGTTGCCCTTCAGTTCGCAAAGAAGTCCGTTCCGGCAAGGTGACGGGAAAAAGATTATTGGAGTGATGACATGCCGGTCATACAGATAACACAGGATATCGCTTTTAAATATGCTGACAGGATCCCGCCGGAGCTGTTAAATGATCTTGATCGCGAATATTTCAGAGGGCTGGCCGTCGAAAATGACATTGACGGTCAGCTGCAGGCGGCCATGATCTGGGAAATGAAGAAGCTTGATTAGGGATTAGAGAGGAGAAATGTTATGTCAACCTTCGGATCGATCGAAGAAGCAAGAGAATACTTCAAAGGAGACAGGTTTGCTTCCGGTGCCGGCATGAACCTGGATGAGCTTACCGCAGAAAGCTCACTGTGCAGCATGACACTGGATGAAAGCCATAAGAATGCCAACGGCGGGATCATGGGCGGCGTGATGTTTACGCTGGCTGATCTTGCCTTTGCGGCGCTTTCAAATAATATTCACATGCCTACGGTGGCACAGCAGGTCAGTATCAATTATCTGAATGCTCCCAAAGGCACAAAGCTGTATGCAAGGGCGGCGTGCAGAAAGAACGGCCGGCAGACCATAGTCATCAATGTCGACGTGACGGATGATACGGGAAGGGATATCGCCCAGTTTATCGGCAGCGGGTTCAAGCTCTAGTCGTATGAAGGAGTATGGATCAATAAATTTTCTAAAGGAGGAAAAAAATGAAAAGTAAGAAACTGCTGTTGTCATTGCTGCTTTTGTTTGCGTTGATCTGTCCTCAGTTTGTTCAGGTCATGGCTGAGGAGACAAAGGCAGCTGAGGAGATTATTCTTTCCGATGATTCGTCGGATTTCGTAATGCTCTCGGATGCGGTACCGGATGCCATACTGGAGATCCGTTACTATTCAAGCTACAACTTTGTGGGCAGACGGATAGACGGATATGAAGAACCGCTGGCGCTTCTTACAAAAGAGGCCGCCTCGGCGCTTAAGGAAGTAAGCGATGAACTGGTTGAGAAGGGATACCGCCTAAAGATCTTTGACGCCTACCGTCCTCAGAGGGCGGTGACCGACTTTATGAACTGGGCGCTGGATCCGGATGATACCCTTATGAAGGAGTATTTTTATCCGGAGCTTGATAAGGAAGTCCTGTTCCCCCAGGGATATATTGCCGAACACTCCGGACACAGCAGGGGCAGCACTGTGGATCTGACCCTCTTTGACATGACCACACAAAAAGAAGTGGACATGGGAGGGACCTTCGATTATTTCGGAGAGCTGAGCCATCCGGATTATAAGGATATCACCGAAGAACAGTACAATAACCGCATGATCCTCAGAGAAGCCATGCTGGGCCACGGCTTTAAGCCCCTTGCGGAGGAATGGTGGCATTTCACCCTTGAAGACGAACCCTATCCCGATACCTATTTCACCTTCCCCGTAAGCAGTGATTCGCTTGCCGCGGAGGCTTCGGAAGAAGATTTGGGAGAAAAGGGCTATACCCTGGAGCAGGTGGTGATCTTAAGCCGCCACAACCTTCGGGCGCCACTTTCCAGCAACGGTTCCGTTCCACAGGAGCTTACGCCCCATCAGTGGACGGATTGGAGCGCAAATTCCAGTGAGCTTACCATAAACGGAGGTATTCAGGAGACCTCGATGGGACAGTACTTCAGAAAGTGGCTTAATGAGGAAGGGCTTATTGAGGAAAACAGTGTCCCGAAAGAGGGAGAGGTTCGCTTCAATGCCAGAGACAAGCAGCGCTGCCGGGCTACGGCCAGATATTTTGCCTCAGGTCTGCTTCCCCTTGCGGATATCAACGTGGAATATCCCGCAGAGGCTAACGGTCCGGAAGACTTCATGAGCCCCGTTCTTAAGTTCTATTCGGAGGATTACGCCCGCGATGCCGTAAAACAGGTAGCAGACATGGGAGGCGCGGAAGGCTTTGCCGGCCTTTCGGATGAGACCCGGGATGCCATACGCCTGATCATGGATACCGCGGATGTAGAGGACAGTGAGATCTATAAGAGCGGGAAATACGGCGATCTTCTTACCGACGGCTCCGGCTATATGATGGAAGCGGATAAGGAGCCTGATGTTACCGGAGCGATCAAGACTGCCAGCCAGGTTGGCGACGCGCTTGTCCTGCAGTATTATGAGGAGCCGGATGAGCTTAAGGCGGCCTTCGGACATGAACTGACAGAGGAGGACTGGAAAACCATCGGAGGTTTCATGACAAGGTATCTGGAGCTTAAGCACGGGGCGCCCATGGTGGCTGTCAATATCACCCATCCTCTGATAGAGGAGCTTGAGAGCGAGCTTAAGAATGAGGACAGGAAACTAAGCTTCTTCTGTGCCCACGACTGTACCGTTCTCGGAGCGCTTACCGCTCTGGGAGCCGAGCCCTATTCGCTTCCGGACAGTATCGAGACGAGAACTCCCATTGGTGTAAAGCTTCTGTTTGAACGGTGGCGTGATGAGGATGGCAGGGCATGGTACCGCGTGGATCTGGTGTACCGCAGTGCGGAGCAGATACGCGATCAGGCCGTGCTGACACCTGACAATCCTCCCATGAGATACGACCTGAAATTTGAGGGCGTAGAGACCAATGAGGACGGGCTGATCCCGGAAGAGGAGCTTTTCGGCATGTTTGACCGCACGGAAGCGAAATATGAAGAGATGAAGGAAAAATATACAAAGTGACCGTTTTCGGGAAATGAAAGAAGATTATGAGTTGCCCGAAGGGCTTTTTTCGGGCAACTCATACAAAAAAGGTCATACAAAAAAAGTGACAAACCAGAACACAAGCTTTACTTAAAATGCAATATATGAGAAAATAGAAACAGTATGCTGGCATTTGGTATATTGTTCTTTTTTTATCCCGTCGGCCGGCGTATCATATTAAACGGAGACTAAAATGGCTTATTGGATAGTAGTGGTGGACGATGAGCCCCTCAGCCTGACAAATGCAAAAAACCTGCTGCGTGAGCAGAATATGCGTGTGAGCTGCCTTCGCTCGGGAAAAGACCTTCTGGAGTTTATGAAGACCCATGAGCCTGATCTTGTGCTTCTTGATATCCTGATGCCGGATATTGACGGGTTTGAGACCTACCGCGCTCTCAGGCAGTACGAGGAGAGGGAAGGAAAACCACAGACTCCGGTCATTTTTGTGACAGGAGAGGACAACAGCGAGGCGGAGCGCAGGGGGCTTAAGGCAGGCGCCTCTGATTTTATACACAAGCCTTTTCACAAGGACATCCTGATAAAGCGGATCAACAATACCATCGTAAACAGCAAGACCATAGAAACCCTTACCGAGGAAGCAACCCTGGATAAGCTGACCGGGTTCTTAAACAAGGCAAGCGGGACGGAAAAGGTATCCGGGATGATCAAAAAAGCCGAGGGAGCGCTGATGATCCTGGATCTTGATAATTTCAAGCTCGTAAACGATCTCTACGGTCATGATATGGGAGACAGGGTCCTGGTGGCTTTTGCGAAGGTGGTAAGGCTCAACTGCCGGGCGGATGACGTGGTGTGCCGCATAGGCGGTGATGAATTCATGGGATTTTTCCCCGATCTTACACACAGGGAAGCGGTGACTTCCCTGACTGAGAGGCTGAATGAGCAGCTCCTTGCCGAGGCGGAAATCCTTATGGGAGCGGATCACGGTATCCCTCTGGGAATATCCATCGGGATCGTTATCAACTCCGGGACCACAGGGGAGTTTCAGATCCTTTTCCAGTACGCGGACAGCGCGCTTTATGAAGTAAAAAGAAACGGTAAACACGGCTGCCGGATATACGATCCCCAGATAACCATAGCGGAAGGACCCAAGGATCTTGATCAGGAGCTTTCCAATGTGATCCGGATAATGTCGGAACGAGGGGAGGGAAAAGGAGCCATGCTCCTTGGGCAGGAGGCCTTTTCCTGGAATTACAGGTTTATAGTAAGATATCTGGAGCGCTTCGGCGGAGAAGCCATAAGGCTCCTGTTTTATCTTTCCTCTAAGGAGAAGGGCGTTATCTTTTCGGAGATGGTCTCGGAATTCGGGAATGTCCTTAAGAATACCCTGAGAAAATCGGATATCATACATCAGTGGCAGCAAAACCGCTTTTTTGTGGTATTGGTCCTTGCCGAGGAGGAGACCACGCCGGAGGTGGTGGGACGGATCATGAAGGCATGGTCGCAGACCGGATATAAAGACAGGATCGATATCAGTTATACAGCCTCGTCTTTAAGAAAGGAACTATATGAATCAAAAGAATAATGAGAAATACATTATCTTTGTGACAACACTGTCCTGCGTGGGTCTGATAGCGGAAAACTATCTGCTGGGCTGGGAATTCTGGGTTCCGCCCGTGATCCTTATCGGGATGGTCTTTATATGGTTTGTAAATATTTCGGAACGTTTCGATGAGGATATCAGAAGGATCTGTTACTTTGTTTTTGCCGCCCTGCTGTTATTTTATCATTGTATTCACAGGGAAAGCTTCTTTGATGCCGGGATCATCGTATGCTTTGTGATGGTGGTCTATTCCACGTTCAACAGCGTCTATATGATGAATATCTTTCTGTTCGAGTTTGCTGCCATCCTTCTTATCCATGCTCTGAACCTGCCGGGCGGAGCCCCCATCGTATACGACAGGTTCAATGTATCAAGGCTGCTTATTAATATCATGGTCGTGCTGTTTGTGTACTTCAACAGGACAAGGACGATCCAGGACAGCCTGGAGCAGGAAGAAGAAAGAAGGATCAATGAACGAAGGGTAGAAGAAAACAACATCAGTATGGAGGACTTTCTGTCCAATATCTCTCATGAGCTCAGAACCCCGGTCAACGTGGTAAACGGCATGTCGGACCTTCTTATCAAGAGGGGAGCGGGGAATGAGGCGGATGCCATCAAAAGCGCGGGTGTGAGGCTTGCCTACCAGATAGAGGATATCCAGGACTATACGGAATGCAAACGGGACAGGGTGTTTCTCGAGGAGGACAATTACATGAGCACCTCTCTCATTAATGACGTTGTGACCGGCTTCAGGATGAACCAGAATGCCGGGGATCTGGAGCTGGTGGTGGATCTTGATCCTTGCGCGCCCACCATGATGAGAGGTGATATCAGAAAGCTTCATAAGATCTTCAGGCATCTTCTGGAAAATGCCATTAAATTTACCAGAGAAGGCGGCATATATGTCAGGATGTTTACCGAAAAGACCGATTACGGGGCTAATCTCGGGATTGAGATGACGGATACCGGGATCGGAATGGACAGGTTTGCCATACAGGCTGTAAATGAAGGAATGTATCAGGCAAATAAAAAGAGAAACCGAAGCTCGGGCGGCATCGGTCTCGGCCTTTTCATCGTTTATGGATTTGCCCACACCATGGGGGGCTTTGTCAGGATCGAAAGTGAAAAGAACAAGGGCACGACAGTGCGCGTAACTGTCCCTCAGCAGGTAGTGGATGAAACACCCTGCCTCTCGTTGTCGGATGCCTTCGACGGGGCGGTGCTGTTCCATGTAAGGCCTGATAAATACAAGATTCCGAAGCTCAGGGAGTTTTACCGCAATATGGCGTCAAACCTTGCGAAGGGCTTTAAGATCCCTCTGTATGCCGCAGAGACCGTCTACGAGGTGGAGCGTCTTAAGGAAAAGCTCAGGATAAGCCATATATTTATGGGACAGGAGGAATATGAGGAGAACCGCGGATATTTTGAAGTGCTTGCCAAAGAGGATATAGTAGTTGCGGTATCCGCAGGCTCGGAGGTAAGAACTCCGGACAACAGCAGTGTCGTGCTGATGCCCAAGCCTCTGTATGCCTATCCCGTCATAAAGATCTTAAATGACGGTCTGGATGCAAGGGATGCTAAGGCGGATGAAAAAACGGAGAAACCCGTATTCCGCGGTGTGAAGGCTCTGGTAGTGGATGACGAGCCCATGAACCTGGTGGTTGCCGGGTCGCTGTTTAGGGAGTATGAGATGGTGGTCGAAACAGCTGCCGGAGGAAAGGAATCCATCAGAAAGTTCAGGGAGAATGATTATGATGTGATCTTCATGGATCATATGATGCCCGAAATGGACGGCGTGGAGGCCATGAAGCTCATAAAGAGCGCAGCGGAGGATCTCGGGAGGAATATTATCGTAGTGGCGCTTACTGCCAATGCCGTATCCGGCGCGCGGGAAATGTTCCTTCGGGAAGGCTTTGACGGGTTTATCGCAAAGCCCATCAACACAGCGGATTTTGAAAGAGTGATGCTAAGGCTTCTGTCCGGCTCCAAAATGGCAGGAGGAGGTGATGCAAGATGAACCTGATCGGCCTGTATGAGGAAGCTGTTGCTGCCGTCAAGGATCCGGAAAGAGATTTTTCCGAAAGGATATTTCTGATACTGACCTGTATGTCGGAGGTGGCGCTGCTTGTTGCCATGATCGGTGATCTGGTGACGGGAGAGAACCCGCGGGAGATCGCTGTTCTTTTTGCAACCTTTGTGCTGGTGCCCGTTATCGTGCTGACCTGCCTTAAGAAGAACAGACTGAAGCTTGCCATCCGGCTTATTGTGATCGGTCTTGTGTTATTTATCATACCCGGTATCTTCTTTTTCGGAGGAGGCTTAAAGGGCGGCGGTATATTCTGGATCATTTTTGCGTATATGTATGTGGGCCTTGTGCTTTCGGGAAGATGGCGCGGTATCATGATGGTGCTTATAACGATACTTGCCCTGATATGCTACTGTACTTCCTGGTTTTTCCCGGCGCTGGTTTACAGGCACTCCCAGAGCATGTATTACGTGGATTCCTTTATCTCGCTGGTACTTGTGGGCGTGCTCTGCAATGTCATGTCCTGGGCTCAGGGCCTTCTCTTTGAAATGGAGAGCGAGCGCGCAAAAAAGGAGGCGGAAAGAGCGGAGGAGCTTTCCCGCGCCCAGAACCGCTTCTTTTCAAGCATGAGTCATGAGATCCGTACACCTATCAATTCCATCCTGGGTCTCAACGAACTGATCCTCAGGGATGAAGAGGCCACCGATGATATCGTCCGGGATGCCAACGGGATACAGGGGTCCGGGAAGATGCTGCTGGCGCTGATCAATGATATACTTGATTTTTCCAAGATCGAATCGGGTAGCATGGATATCGTCCCCGTGGATTACAAAGTAGGGGACATGCTTTCGGAGATCGTGAACATGATGTGGCTTCGTGCATACGGCAAGGGGCTTGGCTTTGAGGTGGACGTGGATCCTGACGTCCCTTCGGTGCTTTACGGGGATGAGATCCGCATCAAGCAGATAATCATCAATCTTCTCAACAATGCGGTCAAGTACACGAAGGAGGGTCATGTGGGCCTTCGCGTGGATAGCAGGGAGGCCGGGGATGATGTTGTGGAGCTTATGATATCCGTTTCCGATACGGGCATGGGTATCAGGAAGGAAGATATCCCCTACCTGTTTGATGCCTTTAAACGGGTGGATGAAGGAAAAAACAGACATATAGAGGGGACCGGCCTGGGACTGAGCATTGTAAAACAGCTGATAGAGCTGATGGACGGATCGGTTACCGTCAACAGTGTCTATGGCGAGGGTTCAACCTTTTCCTTCACTGTAAAGCAGGTGGTCTCTGATCACGGAAGGATAGGGGAGTTAAGCATCCACAACCAGCAGGTGGTAAAGCGGAGCAGGCACGAGAGCAGCTTTTTGGCGCCCGAGGTCAGGATACTGATCGTGGATGATAACGAGATGAACCTTGAGGTCGAGAGCAGGCTCCTTGAGGACACGGATATGGGCATTGATAAGGCAAGGAGCGGAAGAGAAGCCCTCGCAAAGAGCCTCAAGGTTCATTATGATGCCATTTTCATGGATCATCTGATGCCGGAAATGGATGGCATAGAGTGTCTGGAGCTTTTGCGCAATCAGGAGGGCGGGCTTAACAGAAATACACCGGTGATAGTGCTGACGGCCAATGCGGGCAGTGAGAACAGAGAAATGTATAACATTGCCGGCTTTGACGGATATCTGGTAAAGCCGGTTTCCGGCGACGCAATGGAGGAAACTCTTATCCGGCATATCCCGGGGGAGAAGATCATACTTCAGAACGTTATGATGAACGGGAGTGAGGAAATACATGCCTCGGAAAGATATGTCGAGAAGCTTCCGGTGATCATTACCTCCTCCAGCATGTGCGATCTGCCCGATACCGTGATCAAAAAGCTTAATATCCCCATCATCCCCTTTGTTATCCGTACCGAGACCGGGATATTCAGGGACGGTGTCCATCTGGATGCGGATGAGCTGGTCAGGTATATAAACGCCGGAAGGGAAGCGGTCTCCTCGCCTCCCGGGGAAGCGGAATATGCAGAGTTTTTCGGAAACATGCTAAGAAGGGCTCATCATCTGATCCACATCGCGATCACGACGGGCCTGAGCGAAGATTATATGAATGCCTCGGAAGCGGCGAAATCTTTTGATAATGTGTCCGTCATCAATTCGGAATGTATTTCCAGCGGTACGGGTATCCTGGTGCTGATAGCGTATAAGCTGGCTGCTCAGGGACTGTCGGTAAAGGACATCATTTCGGAGCTCGAGTCGGTAAAGAAAAGGCTGAAGTGCAGCTTCGTCATAGACACAACGAAATACATGACAAGGAAAGGCCTGGTGAGCCAGCAGGCAGACAGGATAGCCCGGGCGGTCAATCTCCATCCGGCCTTAAGGATGCAGAACGATAAGATCGGTATTTTCGGTATATGGATGGGAAGGACGAAGAGGGCCTACAAGAGATACATAAGCAGAGCATTTCCTTCGGATGTCGTACCGGATGAGGAGGTCGTGTTCATAACCTATGTGGATATACCCGGAGAGACGCTTCTGTGGATCGTCGAGGAGGTCAAAAAGGCTGCTGACTTTGAAAACGTGATATTACAGCAGGCCTCGGCGGCAATATCTTCGAACTGCGGCTCGGGAACCTTCGGGATCATGTATTTTGTGAAATCGAAAAAATCCTATAATATTTCTTCCTATCTGGATCGGGAGGAAGAGGAAAGCCGGGAGAAGAGTGAGGCCAACAAGGACAGTGAGGCAGGAAGCTTTGAGGAGGAGGCGGAGCTTTACGATGAAGAAAGCGATACCGGCGAAGAGGAAGAGCTTTATGAGGAAGAGGCTTATAATGAATATGAGGCAGAGCCCCGTGATGATGGAGCGGCTTTAAGTGAGGAGGAAACGTCCGATCCCGGGCCGGAGGCTTCCCTGAGCGGGCTTAAGAACATCGATGTGGCGGCTGCCATAAAAAACAGCGGGTCCGAGGAGGCCTTCAAAGCGGTACTTAAGATATTCCATGAATCCATACCGGAAAAGTATGAGGCGCTCTCACAGTATTATGAGGCCGGGGACTGGGAAAACTATACAATAAAGATCCATGCCCTGAAGAGCTCGGCAAAGCTGGTAGGCGCAATGGAGCTTTCGGAAAAGGCCAGGCTTCTGGAGGAAGCGGGAAAAGAAAAAGATATTCAGTATATAAAGGAACATCACGAAGATGCCATGGCGGATTTCCTTGAATATAAAGAAACCCTTTCCGGGCTGTTCGGCAGAACCGATGAGGACAGCGGTGATGAAAACGGTGGCAGGCCTGTAGCGGATGAGTACCTTATGGAGAGTATCTATGAGGGGCTGCATGAGGCGGCAGAGGCCATGGACTGCGATATGGTGGAGGAGATCATGAAGGAGATCGGGGGCTACGCCATACCGGCCGGTGAAAAGGAAAAATTCAACCGTATCCGTGAAAAAGCGGATATGCTGGACTATAACGGAATACTGGAAGAACTTAAAAAAGGTGAATAAGGGTCAGCAAAGCTGACTGAATCGGAAGGAGGAGCATATATGGATGCAGCAGTTCAGGAAAAGGTAAAGAAGATCCTGCGTGGTGAGTTAAGATACACCTCCACCAATCTGGCCTTTAATATGCTGATCTCGAAAATGAAGAAGAGGGTTAAGGAAGACCCGGCAAGTATGGATGCCTGTATGAAGGAAACAGAGGCATTTCTGTCGAAATATCCTATCGTTGCGAAGGTTGACCTGGCAAACATTGCCGCGCTTTGAAACAGAGAATAATCGAAAACAAGGAGGAAGGGAAATGCTTATTACATTGGAGGAGACTGTTCACCTGATCGAGGAGGGTAAGACTCTTCATATCGCAGGAGACGATACACTGTTATGCAGGCTGCCGAAGGGGAAATGGATCGGAGGGACCACCCCGTATTTCATCAGTGATGAGGGCGGGATAATGACGAAGGAAAAGCTTTTTGTGAATGAGATCGGTTTTGCCGAGGAGGCCAAGATCGCGACCTACGGGAAGTACAATGTTTTTCAGATCGTTGAGGAATGCTATGACAACGGGCTTACTATACTGATAATGCCTTTCGGCGCTGAGGTAGTGGCAAAATATGCCAGAGAGGCTCCGGAGGTGGAGGAGCTTTTAATGCATCCTACGATAGGCTGGATATCGGGATTTGATCTTAGTGCCGAGACCGCGGCCAGGGTTTATGACGGCTCAACCGGAATGTCCTATACCGACAAGGCTGTTGCCATGTATACAAAGCTTCCCGACGGGAAGAACGCCAGGATCAATATGATCAATATCTTTACGGATGATAAGACGGATCCGGTGATCCGCTTCTTCGATAATGACCTTAGCGTGAAGTCCTGCACGGTAAACGGGCAGGAGGTCAATTTTGCTGAATATATCAGGAAGAAGGGAATAGATGCACAGATGCCCCTGGTGGCGGATTATAACGGGGCCTATATCAATACATCCATTAAAAGCGTGGAAAACAACACTGTAAGCTTCTATGCTCCGGTGTTCAGAGACATCGAATATCGTTTTGCCAACAAGGTTGAGGATTATGTCGGGGAGTTCAGAAAACGGATCGATGCTGCGTCGGCCGGCAAGCCCGTTCTTTCTTTCAACTGTATCCTGAACTATCAGTACGGTGAGCTTGAGGGAAAGAAGATAACGCCCTATATCGGCCCTGTCACCTTCGGTGAGGTGGGCTACCAGCTTCTTAACCAGACTCTGGTGTACAGCGAGATTTTGGGATAGAATAATGGATATGATCCGGGCCGGCGGGCAGGAAAAGCGTAAGGAGGGTCTAAATGGACGCAGCTGAATTTAAAGAAATCGTCATAATCATGTTCCAGTACAGTGTCATCGTAAAGGGAATAGAAAGAAAACTCGGGGATATGGGCCATAAGGTTACTACGATAACGGATCATCTGGAGGACAGAGTACGGGATATGGCCGCCCATACGGATCTGTTTTTGTTCTACCTTCCCTCGGATATCCTTTCGGACAAAGCTAAGAAAAGGACGCTGCATATGATCTGTGAGACGGTGGAGGATCAGGAGGGAAATCTGATCCTTCTTGGAGATCAGAAGGATTATGATGATCTGTCGGGTGAGCTGTCTGTGATCAGGGGCCACCTCTGGCTTGACCGCCCTATAGACATGAAGCTTCTGGAAGAGACGGTGACCAGGGTCCTCTCCAAAGGCAAGGCCGGAAAGAAACGCAGGATCCTTATCGTGGATGACGATCCTTCCTTTGCAAAGATGGTAAGGGAATGGATAAAGGAGTACTATACGGTTGATATTGTTACGGCAGGAATGCAGGCAATCTCCTTTCTTTTAAAGGTTCCCGAAAACGATAGTGTCGATATGATCCTTCTTGATTATGAGATGCCTGTCGTAGACGGGTCCCAGGTGCTGCAGATGCTGAGACAGGAGCCGGCAACGGCAGATATCCCCGTGATCTTTTTGACCGGGATCGGTACAAAGGAGGCCGTAAGCAGGGTGATGGCGCTGAAGCCGGATGGCTATATATTAAAGTCCACCTCAAGAGAGCAGCTGCTGCTGTTTTTAAAGCAGAAGCTGGCGTGAGCGGGCTTCAAACGAAGGCGGAGAGTAAATGTATTCGCGGCCTGTATGTAAGTAAAAGGGGCTGTAAAAAAAGTCTCTAAATAACAGAAACAGCTATGAGCGCGAGCTCATAGCTGTTTTTCTGTCAGGGGAGTTTTTTTACAGCCCCTTTTTTATCTCAGAGCCGCGAGCTGAAAATGCCGTTGTCATTTTCAGCCGAACCGCGTATTTGTCGCTCCTACATGAGCTTCTTAAACATCTCCCTGAACTGCTCAAGGCTTGCGGGCTTCGGATTGCCCGGTGCGCATGCATCCGCCGCTGCGGACTCACACAGGAAATCCAGATCCTCTTCCTTAAGCTTCTCAAGCTTTGTCGGGATGCCCACATCCACCGAGAGCTTTCTTACAGCGTCGATGGCAGCCTTACGGTAAGCTTCCTGATCCATGCCCGTGGTATCTATATCGAAGGCCTCCGCTATGTACTTATATTTATCGCCTGTGGCCTCGGCGTTGAATTCCATAACGATGGGAAGCATCATGGCGCAGGCAACACCGTGGGGCGTGTCATACACGGCGCCCAGGGTATGGGCCATGGAGTGGGCTATGCCGAGACCGACGTTTGAATAGGCCATAGCGGTAACATACTGGGCCAGAGCCATGCCCTCACGGCCGTCCGCATCGTTCTCAACCGCTTTCCTGAGATTTTTTGCGATAAGCTTTATGGATTCCAGATTAAGGCAGTCTGAAAGCTCCCAGGCCGCTGCCGTGGTATATCCTTCGATAGCGTGGGTAAGGGCATCCATTCCGGTAGAAGCCGTCAGCCCCTTAGGCATCGAAGCCATCATATCCGGGTCGACCACTGCTACATCGGGAATGTCGTTAGGGTCAACGCAGACAAACTTTCTCTTTTTCTCAACATCCGTGATAACATAATTGATCGTGGACTCGGCACCGGTTCCGCCTGTGGTGGGAACCGCTATGGTGAATACGGTACGCTTCTTAGTCGGCGCGACACCCTCCAGTGAGCGGACATCTCCGAATTCGGGATTGTTCACGATTATCCCGATCCCTTTTCCGGTATCCATAGAGGAGCCGCCGCCGATAGTGATCATGAAGTCGGCTCCGGACGCCTTGTAGGCCTCAACGCCGTTCTTCACATTCTCGATGGTGGGATTGGGCTTAATGTCGGAATACAGCTCGAAATCTATCCCGTTTTCCTTAAGAAGATCCGTTACCTTTGAGGTGACTCCGAATTTTACCAGATCCGGATCCGATGCTACAAAGGCTTTTTTAAAGCCCCTGCCCTTAACAATGCCCGGGATCTCATTGATAGCGCCGTGTCCGTGATAGGAAATGCCGTTTAAAACAAAACGATTAACTGCCATTTTCAACCTCCTTGAAATGATGTTTTCAGGATCTGTCCTCCTGTTTTCTATAATTATAAAGGAATGCCGCCCCAAATGCCATAAGGATTTACAAACCACTCTGTGCCTGTGGTGATCCGTGAATGGTAACTGAAATTGCCCGGCCCGATATCACGCTGTAATTTTAAGTTGATTTTGCCTTTCAAAAATATTACAATTTATATACTGTAAATGACTTTAAATATGCGTCGGAGTCAAAAACAGCTCGGAAATATTTAATGGGTCAGGGAGAATCTGAATATGGAATGGGAAGCAAATCTGATTGAACGGATGCAGACGACTTTAAGCGGCGCGGGAGACTTTTCAAAGTTTTTTGACTTCTTTGGCGCGGAGTCAGGGCTTCTGCTGGTTGTACTGATCGTGATGTTTTGCTGGAAAAAGGAGGCCGGACAGAAGCTGGCGCTTATTGTTTCCTGCGTGAATATGTGGCTTCCGATGATCAAGTCAGTCGTGTTGAGACCGAGACCTTATATGGAGTATCCTGACAGGGTGAAGCCATTGGCCTTGTCAGATGAAAGTGCGGCAGCTATGGATGTGGCGGCTCAGGGGTATTCTTTCCCAAGTATGCACAGCGCATCTGTTCCGGCGGTATACTTTGCGCTGGCGAAGGAGGCTAAAAAGAAATGGCTCTGGATCCTTGCAGTGGTCATGACCCTGCTGGTAGGTGTTTCAAGAGTCGTGGCAGGCATGCACTATCCGACAGATGTGCTGGCAGGCTGGATACTGGGATTAGCGGTGGTAGGAGTGTTTATGCTTCTTGACCGTTATGTACATAAGGAATGGCTGTATGATCTTATACTGCTGATATCCGCGCTCCCGGGACTGTTCTATGTGCGGACGACCGACTATTTTACTGCTCTGGGCTGCCTGATCGGTGCCATGGCGGCATTTTATTTTGAACGCAAATATGTAAATTTTGAGAATACACAAAAGATCCCGGCGATGATCCTTCGTGTGGCAGGCTCCTTATTGATATACCTTGTGGTAAATACGCTGTTAAAGCTTCCTTTTGACAAGGAGTTTCTTGCGGGCACAAGCCTTGCTGCCTTTTTTATCAGGACTGCCAGGTATGCGATCATCATGTTTCTGATTCTTGGAGTGTATCCGAAGGTGTTTCCTTTGTTTGAGCGCATCGGCAGGAAAGAATAAAAGGGGCAAAGGGTATGAGCCTCTGTTAAGGATGCGGGATTCTCTGCAGGAGGATATTGATAACGGGGATGGAATATGAAGTAAAGCGGACGCCCATGGCGGTAAGGATAATAGTGATAACGCTGGCGTCCTTTGTAATGGCGCTCAATATAAAAACCTTTGTCCGAACCGGGGGGATCATTCCCGGAGGTGCAAGCGGCCTTACCCTGCTGATCCAGGAGATCGGGGAAAAATACCTTAACATAGAGGTTCCTTATTCACTTATAAATATTCTCATCAACGCGGTGCCGGTTTATATCGGTTTTCGCTATATCGGAAAGCGGTTTACTCTTTTATCCTGCTATGTCATTGTACTTAGCGGCATACTCACCGACCTTATCCCCTTTCACAGCATTACACGGGACACCCTTCTTATAAGCATCTTCGGCGGGCTCATAAACGGCGCGGCCATAAGCGCCTGCCTTCTGGTGGATGCCACCAGCGGCGGGATAGATTTCATATCCATCTACCTGTCAGAGAAACGGGGGATCGATTCCTTTAATATCACCCTCATCATAAACGGGGTTATCCTGACCGCCGCGGGGCTGCTGTTTGGCTGGGAGAAGGCAATGTATTCCATTATCTTCCAGTATACCTCCACCTCGGTGATCCATGTTCTGTACAGAAAATACCAGCAGGCCACACTGTTCATTGTTACCACAAAGCCCAGGGAGGTGTGCGCCACGATCTCAAGGATCAGCAATCACGGGGCGACGATCCTTGAGGGAGAAGGCTCCTATGAGCATAACGAAAAAAGCGTGGTCTACTCCGTGGTCTCAAGCGCCGAGGCAGGGGAGCTTGTAAACGAGATCAAGCTGGCGGACCCGGCCGCCTTCGTAAACGTCCTTAAGACACAGAGGGTGATCGGCAGATTCTACAGACGCCCGGAGGACTGAATAAACGTATGACCGTAAAGGCGA